>Ga0189276_10173_pt1 | contig 67863 bp, 70 predicted proteins | sample N26A31minimetaG_FD_130321 | JGI IMG/M metagenome (GOLD analysis project Ga0189276, IMG submission 130321) | Marine microbial communities from the Costa Rica Dome - N26 A3-1 mini metaG | ecosystem: Environmental > Aquatic > Marine > Oceanic > Photic zone | place: Costa Rica: the Eastern Pacific... | reverse complement strand
GCAGGCGCAGCGTGACTATTTCGGCGCCCATACCTATGAGCGTCTGGATAAGCCACGCGGTGAGTTTTTCCACACCAACTGGACCGGTCGTGGCGGTAATGTCTCTGCCTCAACTTATGATGTTTAAGTTGTTCACGATCACGAGCTATATCATTAAGTTCTAAAATACACTCATTATATAAACAAAGGTTATTTCTATATATATTAAATAAATATATAATCAAGTAACAGCAAGGTAGCTTGTTGAAATGGCATTTAGATAATGAGAGAGGAATATCATGGCACAAGAAGATGTAAAAGCAGCAATGTTGAAAGCCATCGGTGGCATCCAGGCAAACCCTAAATCGGCAAATATCTTTTTTAAGGCGAATACCGAATGGGTTGAAGATGTGAGGTGTTCGGCACAAATTAGAGACTTTTCACCCATGACCATCGATGAGCCACCTGAATTAGGCGGTAAAAATGCCGGTCCAAATCCTGTTGAGCTTGTGTTGGTAGCACTGGGTACATGCCAAGAAATTATGTATGCGGCTTATGCTTCAGTAATGGACGTCAAACTGGAGTCAGTTAAAGTTTCTCTCAAAGGTGATATTAATTTAAATGGTATGTTTGGTCTGGATAACACTACGCCAGCTGGATACACCAAAGTTACTTTTGAAACTAATATCGAAAGTGATGCCGATGATGAAACACTGAAGAAACTCATCGAAACGGTAGAGAGCCATTGCCCTGTAATGGATACGCTTTTGAGAGAGGTTGCCGTTGCAGGAACTGCAAAAGTACATGGAAGAGAACTGTTTCGCACTGAACCGAAAGTGGCTGTTTAAACAACGAGCTCTAATAAAGAATAGAGATTTGATTAAGAAAAAACGTTGGTCGAGTCGGGATTTATCAATACTGGATCAACGTTTTTTTACTTTTGAGAACTAATGCCTTAATTGTAATTAAAACCTCTTTGGGTCCTGTCTGATAGTGAGGTAAACATGAGTTTAGAAATTACACTAGAGAACGTCAGTGGTGATGAAAAAGAGGTCTATGAAGTAATTCAGGTTCACGTCAACGAGGGAGATTTTGTCAAGCAAAGTGACGTGGTTCTTGTAGTCGAGGGTGATAAATCAGTCATAGAGATAACACCAGAAATCTCAGGTGTTGTCGAAGAAGTTTTAGTGACGGTAGGTCAAAAAGTTTCAACCGGTATCTCATATATGGTTATCGAGCCAGTAGAGACTACTGTTTCTGATACAGAATCATCGTCGAACTCAACTGATGAAAAAGATACTGAAAATCATCCTTATGATGTCGCAATAATTGGTTCAGGTCCAGGTGGTTACACAGCTGCCTTTAGAGCAGCAGATCTTGGTTTAAGTGTTGTACTTATTGAAAGATACCCTTCTTTGGGGGGCACTTGTCTTAATGTCGGGTGTATTCCATCAAAATCACTATTGCATGTTGCCAAAGCAATCAACGAAGCGCATGAAGTCAGCGAATTTGGCGTTGAGTTTTCCAAGCCAAAATTGAATATAGAAAAAATCAGTTCATGGAAAGATAAAGTATTAACAAACCTGACAAGCGGGATTGAGGAGCTGGCAAGACTGAGAAAAGTAAAAACAATTCAGGGTACAGCCAAGTTTCTGAATAGTAATCAACTGATAATCACAAGCGCGGATACTCAACAACAAACAATTAATTTTACGAATGTTATTATTGCAGCTGGCTCAAGAGCCAATAAGATTGCCAATATTCCTGATGATTCAAGAATTATTGACTCAGCAGATGCGCTGGAACTCAAAGATATTCCAGACCGATTGCTGATAATCGGCGGCGGTATTATCGGGCTGGAAATGGCTTCGATCTATAATGCGCTGGGCAGTAAAGTCACAGTCGCAGCTAAATATGATCAATTAATTCCTGAGTGTGATGGTGATATTGTTAGACCTTTATACGAACACATTATTGAGAAATATGATGTCTACCTGGAAACTTTAGTAACAAAGGTCGAGGCAAAGCCTGACGAGTTGTTAGTTCATTTTGATGGCAATGATGAAATCCCTACCCATCAGGCCTTTGATAAAATTTTAGTTTCCATTGGGCGACACCCTAACGGCAAAGTCTTAGATGCTGATCTCGCCGGTGTATATATTGATGAGTCGGGATTCATACCGGTTGATAAATACCAACGCACCAATATCCCCAATATCTACGCCATTGGTGACGTAGCAAGCAAACCTATGCTGGCTCATAAAGCCATACATGAAGGAAAAATTGCAGCCGAAGTGATATCCGGTTTGCATAGTAGGTACGATGCAACAGTTGTTCCTTCCGTTGCTTATACAGATCCTGAAGTGGCATGGGTTGGGCTCACGGAAAAGCAAGCAAAAAGACAAGGAATTCCCTATGGAGTAGGCATGTTCCCTTGGGCAGCGAGCGGACGTGCACTTAGCCTGGGTCGGGGTGAGGGTAAAACTAAGATATTATTCGATCTTGCAACGGATGAGATTATCGGTGCTGGGATCGTTGGTGTCAGTGCGGGGGACTTGATAGCTGAAGTGTCCCTGGCGATTGAAAACAGACTTAAAGCACATGCTATAACAGCAACCATTCATCCCCATCCAACTTTATCTGAGACCGTTGGGTTCGCAACGGAAGTCTTTGAATCCACAATTACGGACCTTTATATTGGTAACAAATCACCCAAGATTCCATATACTCACAGCAGGTAAAGAATGCTGAATTTTCTGGCCAGCATAGCCTTATTACTGTTCTCGTTAAATGTATATGCTGATGCTTTGGAGGTTACGATACTGGGATCGGGCACACCGGTTCCCAGTATTGAAAGGTTTGGTCCTTCAACGTTAATAGAATATAAGGATAAAAAATATTTATTTGATGTAGGCAGGGGAGCAACAATCCGGCTCAATCAAATAGGAATAAATCCTTCAGAGATCGACCATCTTTTCCTTACTCACTTACACTCTGATCACATCACGGGCTTTGCTGATTTATGGTTAACAGGCTGGATCTGGCAAAGAAAAAATGAACTCAATGTTTATGGTCCTGAAGGCGTCGAAAACTTCATTAGTCATACTCAAAAAGCCTTTTCGAGTGATATAGCTTTCAGAAACCAACAGACCGGGTTATCGCCAGCGGGACTGAAACTGAATGTGATGCCAGTTCAGCAAGGGTCATCTACAAAGATGAGGATGTAAAGATTACCGCAATCAGAGTAGACCATGGCTCTGTAGAAAATGCCTATGGCTATAGGTTCGACACGGATAAGCATTCGGTCTTGTTATCCGGCGATACAACTCTTTCCAAGAACCTGATTCATCATGGGAAAGAGCTTGATCTATTGATTCATGAACTGGCTGTTATTAAGCCAAAGCTGATTGAACATAATCATAAATTAAAAAAGATTTCTGATTACCACACATCATTTCAACAAGCGAAAAAAGTGATTGACTCTATTCAACCTGAACGAACGATATTCAATCATCTATTAATCATCGGTGCTGAGCCTCAAAAGCTTAGACAGGAAATACAATCCTTTTTCAACGGCCGCGCTGAATTAGCATATGATTTGATGATAGTTAAATTATAAATATATATATTTATATTATCTATTCTTTCTTTTTTCAGTATGACTGCGCTTTATTCCTTCTTCTAAAAAACAATCAACTAACCAAATATTATTGAAAATTAAGTGTTTATATATTGTTTTTCTACTCTATGGAAAAAAAGCATAGAACCTCTATATTCTATAAATAAATATTCTTTTATCGTTATGCAATAAGCATGTAGTCTTACTATTAGGGGCAACAGACTGCTTCAGTGGAAGACTATACGAGGTGAGAGAATGAAAATTAATATAATAAAGAATATCGCATTTACAAGCGTCTTTGTGATGACGGCGACGACCGCAAGTGCTGCAACAATCGGTGACGATTTTAATCTTAAGTTATCACCAGCATCAAACGGTATGGGGGGCGTTGGTTATATTAGCCCACAAGACGCCGTCGCATCAGTTTATGGTAATCCTGCTTCATTAACCCAGCTTGAGGGTGACACTGATTTCACATTCGGTGCTACCTATCTTAATGTTAGAAATAAAGGTAGCGCAGAGAGCTCAGCACTTGGTGCAGAATGGAGCGGTGACATTGAGTTTGAACATTACCTGCTTCCAAGTATTGCTTTCAGACAACGCGTTTCAGATAAACTGGTACTTGGTGGTGGCGTGCAGGTTATATCCGGCCTTGGTTCCGATTATAGAAGCAGGAACGCGTTACAACCTACAGTGACTTATCTTAATTTTGGTGCAAATGCCGCAGCAGGCTATCAACTCACACCAAAAACAAGTATTGGTGCCACAGTGACATTGTCATATGCTTTATTGGAGTTAGGTCTCGTTTCCAATACCGCTATGCAAGAGGACATGGGGGTGAGAGCGGGCTTGGGTATTATTCATGATTTTGGGCCTGTTAAAGCCGGGATAAACTACAATTCGGAGCTGGCATTAAAGTTTGATAATGTAATCAGATCAGCACCAGCACCAGGAAATATGTCAGATGTGGACCTGGAGCAGCCTCAAGAAGTGATTCTAGGTATATCCTCTACACCTGCGTTATGGAAAGATGTTCTGCTAGAAGCTAACTTTATTTACAAAAACTGGGAGAACGCTGATCTGCACAAAGACCTATGGAAAGACACATATACCCTACAATTGGGCGGTCAATACGCTGTTAATAATAAGCTCAAATTAAGAGCGGGGTATAGCTATACAACAGATCTTCTCAAAGAAAATGACCTGGGTAATTCTATTGGTGGCGTAACGTCTCTAGATGCTGGTGGTGAAGTGCCTATTAGCCCAACAGTCATTCAATTTGTGCAGTCATTTGCCGATCCATATTGGAATAATCATGTGACTCTTGGTCTTGGATATCAACTCACTGACACTCTGGGTGTGGATGTACATACAAGTTATGCATGGGGTCCAGATCAAACTATTGGGTCTAATGAGATCGAGGTTGGAGTTTACAGTCTCGGTGCCGGACTGACCTGGAATTTCTAGAAGCCGGAACTTTTTACAACTTCTCAGTATTAATGCTTATTTGTGCTGACTGAACTTATCGGATACTGGCGCGGAGTCGCTAGTATCCGGTTCATTCTTTTAGCCTCTTTCCGCCAATATTGTTTATCAATATCGAATAAAACAAGAGAAGGGATATCGTATGAATCAGCAAAAGAAACTTAGCTATCTGAAAACCGCGCTTTATTTGTTCGGACTCATCTTTATCTTTGGTGTGCCAGCGATGATGATGTGGGTTTGGCCAGATGGATGGGGTTGGACACCGTCACAGCCAGAATATGAACAAATGATCATGGGTATATACATTACCCTCGGCGTTTTTCTGATTCTGGCTGCCAAAGATCCACTCGCTAATGCGAGCCTAATATGGTTTACCATCTGGTCAAGTATTGTCCACGGTGGAATTATGCTCGTTCAGGCAATAATTGATGAAAGCGACCGGGCAAATCTCATGGGTGATGTGCCAGCATTATTTTTAGTGGCGATTGTTCTGTGGTATCTGATGCCGCGTCGAAACTGAACAACAGTTAATAACAGTTCATAGCGGATGAGCCGCACTGATGCTCTGATAATATGATGGTATACCAATATGTTCGATAAACCATCATATTTTCCACAATTTCTATATCTTTTACTCCAAGTATTTCTTGTAGGCATGGCAGCAGGCAGTGTAAGAACTGTGCTGCCGATTATTGCCGAATCTGAATATCACCTCTCGAATAATTCCTTAGTCTTAATAACCACCTTGGTGGTGGCCTTTGGCTTATTTAAAGCCTTTTCCAATGTGGGAGCCGGGCTAGTATCAGATTTGGTTGGCCGGAAAAAAGTCTTGGTGGCGGGATGGCTCCTGGGTATTCCGGCACCACTGTTGTTATTATTTTCAGACGAGTGGAGTGGTGTTGTTCTGAGCCTGCTGTTTCTGGGTATCAACCAGGGATTAACCTGGTCAATGACCCAATCAGCAAAAATGGATATCGTGCAGCAAACAAGACGTGGACATGCCATGGGCTTGAACGAGTTTGCTGGTTATCTGGGGGTGGCGATAGCCGGCGTTATCACGGCCTACGTGGCGGTGTATCTTGACCCCAAATTCGCCCTTTTTATTTTCATGTCCCTGGTTGTTTTTTCAGGGCTGACAATGGCGTTGACAACAGTTCATGATGTGGCCGGAATGGATAGCTCACCGGCCAAAGCTAGACGATTGTCATCCTATTCGACAGATGACATCGGTCAACAAACAATCTTGAACAAAATCTTCTATGTCTCCTGGCAAAATAAAAGTCTAATGGCCCTATGCCAGGCAGGTTTGATTGAGAAGTTTGTCGATACCCTGATATGGATATTTTACCCCATCTTCCTGTTCAGAAATGGTCTCTCATTAACTGAAATAGGGTGGGTAGTGGGCTGTTATGGCGTGGTCTGGGGGGGAGGGCAATTATTCAGTGGTTGGGTTTCTGATCATATTGGTAGATGGTTACCCATCATTGGCGGTATGCAGATTTGCGCCTTGGGCGTGTTACTTAATCTGTTCAATGAAGGCCTTATCTGGTGGAGTTTCTGTTCCGTTATTACAGGGGCGGGGATGGCGTTGTTGTATCCTAATCTGAGTGCCGCAGTAGCGGATTTGAGCGCCGATAATATCAGAAGCTCTGCTATTGGCATTTATCGCTTCTGGCGCGATATAGGTTACATGTTCGCTGCGCTTGTTTTTGGCATCATGGCATTAATTTTCCAGGATACGCTCAGCTCGTTTATTGTTGTTTTTGTTTCGATGCTCTTTTCTACTATCATTCTTGTGACCTATCTTAAAAATGATATGCCCAGAACGGAGAAGACTAGATGAATAGGCACAACCCGTATTAGCTATGCAAGTTTTCGTTGTATCGCGTCTCTGGTCAGGTGAGGTGCGAAGTATTCAATAAAAGCATAAGTATAACCACGAAGATAACTTCCCCTGCGAAATGCGAGTAATGTTGTACTCGGTTTGAATAGATGACTGGCATCTATTCCTCTCAGCGGTTTATCTTTTTTGGCATCAAAAGCCATGCTGGCAATGATGCCTATACCCAGACCCAATCCAACATATTTCTTAATGACATCAGCATCCGACGCAGTAAAAACGACATTGGGCGTTAACCCTCTGTCCTTAAATGCTTGATCTTGTTGTCCTCGACCAGTGATGTTCATCAGATAGGTCAGAATTTCATATTTAGAGACTGCTTCCAGAGTTAGAATTTTCTCTGAAAGAAGGGGATGCTTATCCGGCACGACAATAGTGCGATTCCAGTCGTAGCAAGGAAAGGTAACTAGTGAAGGGTTTTGATCTAAAGTTTCTGTTGCAATAGCCAGATCTATGTCGCCTTTAGCAGCTAGTTCTGCGATTTCTCTGGGAGTGCCCTGAAGCATGTTTAGATGCACTTTCGGATAACGTTCAGAAAAGATCTTTATTGAATTTGGCAACGCATAAAGTGCCTGTGTTTGCGTGGTTCCTATCGTCAGCGTGCCGCAATCTTCATCGTGACTTTCATCAGCCAGACTTTCAAGATTATCGATATCGTGAAGTACTCTCTCCGCGATCTCCAGGATAGTTTTTCCCATTGCCGTAATAGCGACTAGGCGTTTACCTCTCCGCTCAAATATTTTTAACCGGAGTTCTTCTTCTAATTGTTGAAGTTGGTTGCTTACACTAGGTTGAGATGTACCAAGGGATTTAGCTGCCTTGGATATACTTAAATCATTTCTGGCTATTTCTCTAACATATCTTAGTTGATGAAGTTGCAAGCCTGATTTCCTTATTATTATGATGTATAAGTATATTTATCTTATAAGATTATCAAATACTTAGCAATATTTATAAATTTGTGACAAAAGTATCGACAGCATCTAGTTACTCAAATCAATAACTTTAGATGCGATGGTTTTGATTTCAATCGAGATATACAAACCCTAAATCCCATATCTATAATTTAATTTACAGGATCTGACTAGTGATTAATTAAGATGTGGCGACTATATTTTTTAGCTTTTTTAATCATTTTATTAAATGCCTGTTCGAGCGTATCAGTTTATAAAAATAATTCTGTCACCGTTTATGGTGGTTCAGGTGTAGATGACAGTATTGAAGTTGTTTACCACTTAGTAAAAATTGACATGCATCGCATCCCAGCGGATGTTGCAGATCAAATATTGCTCGAATTGCCCAATACTCCTAATCAAGTCTCGCTATCGCAACTGTCCTATGATCTAGTTTCGCAAACAATGCCCCCATGGGAGCCACCAAACCAATGGCCTGAATATGTTAAGCAGAAAACTTTAGATGAAAATAAGAAAAGAGAGATTGAAGACTTTGCTGTGAAAGGGACATACATGGCTTTCAAAAATAGGAAGCTATGGCAAATTAGCCTATGTAGTCACTGCGAGGGTAATCGTAATGTTACGGCAACTTTGAGCCGGAAAGGGCTATCAGCGCAGTACAAACTCCCGCTCACTGAAGGCTAACTCAGGGAAATATTTGGAGAAGCTGTAAGCATTACAACGCAGAACGAGATCTATCATTGAATACGGATTGGCTGTGGCAGTTAAGAAGTGTGGATAGTATATTTTTTGCTACACAAGACGCTAGAAACAAAAAAGCAGCTACCATTTAGAATGATAACTGCTTATTTTTGTTCATCTTTTTTGGCGCGCCCGGGAGGATTCGAACCTCCGACCGCCTGGTTCGTAGCCAGGTACTCTATCCAGCTGAGCTACGGGCGCTAAAGCCGACTATTATACTAACATTCAGTGATGTCCGCAATAATAATTCTGGCGGAGAGCGAGGGATTCGAACCCTCGATAGGGGTTAACCTATACGCCCTTAGCAGGGGCGCGCCTTCAGCCACTCGGCCAGCTCTCCATCAAAGCGGCACAGTATAACAGATGTAATTTATTTGGCTAGTGATATCGTGAAATTAACCGGCATTCGGGTGATCTTTTTCCTGCTGGATACGATCGTAGATTTCTTCACGATGCACAGAGACGTCTTTAGGTGCGTCAACACCGATTCTGACTTGGTTGCCTTTGACACCAAGCACATTAACGACAACATCATCACCGATGATGAGTGATTCGCCGACACGACGTGTGAGTATTAACATGATTTTTCCCCTTTACTCTCAAAAGCAGGCCGAGGTTACCAGGAGAAAACTTGAATTCTTCCATGCAGTAAGGCCTCGTGCCTTGTCCTGTTCAATAGATATTTCCATGTTTCAGAGATCTTAAGTGCCTCTTTGTTTGTGGACTGTGAAATAGTCGTAACTACTTCATAATCTGATGCCATTTTATCAGGAAGTTATGTTGTTCGCGAGATAATTGTAACAGTTTTGTGACAAAAATCAGGCAGCTGGGTCCTGCTCCAGGTTGAAAGCCTTGTGCAAAGCACGAACACCCAATTCCAGATATTTTTCATTAACCACCACAGAAATTTTGATTTCAGAGGTGGATATCATTTCGATATTGATGTTTTCATCGGCGAGGGCGGTAAACATACTGCTGGCAATGCCTGCGTGCGAACGCATGCCCACACCGACGACTGAAATTTTGGCGATATGATCGTCACCATTGACTTCACGAGCCCCCAACTTTTGGGCTGTCTGTTCCAGGATTTTCAGCGCGGATTTGTAATCATTGCGATGCACGGTAAAAGTGAAGTCGGTAGTAGAGTCATAGCCGGTATTCTGGATGATCATATCGACTTCAATATTTTGTACTGCAACCGGCCCCAGAATCTGAGAAGCGATGCCGGGGTGATCAGGCACGCCCAGAACAGTGATTTTTGCTTCATCACGGTTAAACGCGATACCTGAAATAAGAGCTTGTTCCATTGATGGGTCCTCTGCAGCGATCAGTGTGCCGCCACCTTCTGTAAAAGAAGAGAGCACACGAAGCGGAACATTATATTTACTGGCAAATTCGACTGAGCGAATCTGCAATACCTTGGCACCTAAACTGGCCATTTCCAGCATTTCTTCGAAGGTGATGTGATCGAGACGACGGGCTTCAGGCACAACACGTGGATCGGTCGTGTAAACCCCATCAACATCAGTGTAGATCTGACACTCATCGGCTTTCAAGGCCGCTGCCAGTGCCACAGCGGTAGTATCACTGCCACCGCGGCCCAGTGTGGTGATATTGCCGTGTTCGTCACAGCCCTGGAAGCCGGCAACAACAACGACTTTGCCTTGTTTAAGATCGCCACGGATCTTGTCGTCATCAATCTCGGTAATACGCGCCTTATTGTGCGCGTTGTCGGTCAGAATACGAACCTGACTGCCGGTGTAGGAAACCGCCGGCATGCCCATTTGCTCCAAGGCCATGCTGAGCAGGGCAATAGTGACCTGTTCACCGGTGGACAACAACACATCCAGTTCACGACCACGCGGTTCTTCATTCAGCTGTTTGGCCAAATCAATCAAGCGGTTCGTTTCACCGCTCATCGCAGACACGACGACAATCATATCGTGTCCCTGATTACGGTAATCGATAACTTTTTTGGCGACTTCTTTGATGCGCTCAACCGAGCCTACGGACGTCCCGCCGTATTTCTGTACGATAAGTGACATGCTTAGTTTTCCAGCTTAGATCCGACCCAGTCGGAGACAGAGGCTAAAGCCGCTGCCAGGTTCTGAGGCTCATTACCGCCGCCCTGAGCCATATCGGGGCGACCGCCACCTTTACCACCGACCTGACTGGCTACATGCCCGACCAGATCGCCGGCGCGGATTTTATCGGTAATGTCCTTGGTTACGCCAGCAATAATTGTAATTTTTTCATCCTTGACCGAAGTCAGCACTATCGCAGCGCTGCCCAGCTTGTTTTTAAGCTGATCGACTGCATCACGCAGGGCTTTACCATCGGCACCTTCCAGCGTCGAGGCGAGTACTTTAATGCCATTAATTTCCTGGGCATTATCAGCCAGATCATCACCGGCACTGCTGGCCAGTTTGCCCTTCAGACTTTCCAGTTCTTTTTCCAGTTCACGGTTGCGCTGGACCAAGGCATTGGCTTTATCGCCGACATTATCCGGCTTGGCTTTAAGCAGATCGGAAACCTGGTTGAGGGTGTTAACCGTGTTGTCGATATAATCCAGTGCCGCTTCGCCGGTGACAGCTTCAATCCGACGTACACCGGATGCAATACCGGCTTCGGAGGTGATTTTCAGCAGGCCGATGTCGCCGGTATTTTTAACGTGGGTACCGCCGCACAGTTCAACTGAGAAATCGCTCATGCTGAGGACGCGCACTTTGTCTTCATACTTCTCACCGAACAGGGCGACAGCACCGCTTTTCTTGGCTTCTTCCAGTGCCATCAACTTGGTTTCAACCGGATGATTAAGTCGAATCTGCTGGTTCACCAGACGTTCGATTTCGTGCAGCTGCTTGGCTGTGAGTGGTTCGAAATGCGAGAAGTCAAAACGCAGACGATGCGGATCCACCAAAGAACCTTTCTGGGTTACATGATCACCCAACACTTTGCGTAAAGCCGCATGCAGCAGGTGAGTCGCGGAGTGGTTGAGTGCGGTGGCCTGACGATTGTTTTCGTCAATCTGGGCGGTGACTTTCTGACCCACCTGGAAACGGCCGTGTTCACAGCGGCCGATATGGGTAAAGGCTTTACCTTGTTTGCGGGTATCCGTGACGGTGAAGCTGGCCGTGTCGGTCACAATTTCACCATGATCACCAACCTGGCCACCAGACTCGGCATAAAAGGGTGTGTGATCCAAAACCAGCATGCCTTCCTGACCTTCGGCCAGGCTGTCGACATGTTCACCATTGACGATGATATCGGTAATGGTGCCGTCTTCCTGGTTATGCTCATAACCGCAGAATTCAGTCTGGGTATCGATATTTACCTGGTCAGTCATGCCACCGCCGAACTGGCTGGCACTGCGTGCACGCGAGCGCTGTTCTTCCATCGCGCGTTCAAAACCCGCAATGTCGATAGTCAGCCCACGTTCGCGGGCGATATCGGCGGTCAGATCAATCGGGAAGCCATAAGTATCGTAAAGCAGGAAAACGGTTTCTCCCGGAATTTCCTTATCGCCCATATCCTCAATGGCCTGGTCCAGAATACGCAAACCGTTATCAAGGGTGTAGGCGAAACGGGTTTCTTCCTGCTGCAGGGATTTTTCAACCAGTGACTGCGCTTCTGCCAGTTCCGGGAAGGCGTCGCCCATTTCGTCAACCAGTGGCTGTACCAGTTTGTAGAAGAAAGCGTCCTTCAGGCCCAGCTTGTGACCGTGACGGATTGCACGCCGAATAATGCGGCGTAAGACATAACCACGACCTTCGTTGGACGGATGCACACCGTCAGCAATCATGAAGGAACAGGAGCGGATGTGATCGGCAATGACGCGTAGCGAGAAATTGCTGCTATCTTCAGCACCGGACAAGTCCTGAATCGCTTTGATCAGATGTTGAAACAGGTCGATGTCATAGTTGTTATGGACGTTTTGCAGCACAGCAGCCAGACGCTCAAGCCCCATGCCTGTGTCGACAGAGGGTTTCGGCAGTGGTGTTAGTGTGCCATCGGCACTGCGGTTGTATTGCATGAAAACGAGATTCCAGATCTCGATATAGCGATCGCCATCTTCTTCCGGTGTGCCTGGCGGGCCGCCGGCGACGTCCGCACCATGGTCATAGAAAATTTCAGAGCAGGGCCCACAGGGACCGGTATCGCCCATGGACCAGAAATTATCCTTGGCACCGATACGTGAAAAGCGCTCAGAAGAAATACCGATTTCCTTCAGCCAGATATCGGCGGCTTCATCGTCTTCTTCAAACACCGTCACCCAGAGCTTTTCAGCTGGCAGACCCAGTGTGTCTGTCAGAAATTCCCAGGCGTATTGAATGGCTTCACGCTTGAAATAATCACCGAAACTGAAGTTGCCTAGCATTTCAAAGAAGGTATGGTGGCGTGCGGTGTAACCGACATTTTCCAGGTCATTGTGTTTACCGCCGGCACGCACACAGCGCTGGGTTGTCACTGCCCGTGTGTAGGCGCGAGTTTCCTGCCCCAGGAAGGTTTCCTTGAACTGCACCATGCCTGCATTGGTAAACAGCAGGGTAGGGTCATTGGCAGGCACCAGCGGACTGCTGGAAACCACTTGGTGTCCCTTGCCGGCAAAGAAGTCGAGGAACAATTTGCGTATATCAGCGCTACTTTTCATCGTCAGTTAGGTTAAAACTTTCCGTTATTTCATCATGAGTAAAACCGCGGTACTGTAAAAACCGTTGCTGCTTGGCACGGTCTTTAAAGTCTTCAGGGTTATGCTCGCCAAAGCGTTTGCTTCTGACCTCGGCAGCCAGTGCAAACCAGTCAATTTCTGCCTGTTGCAGACTGTCCGTGATTATGTCGGAAGCCACGCCACGTTCTTTTAATTCCATCCGAATACGGACACTGCCATAACCGCGATTAATGCGGGAATTGACATAGCTTTCAGCATAGCGCTGATCACTTTGCAGCCCGGCTCGCTGTAGCTTGGCCAGGCTGTCTTCTATTTCAAGTTCGTCGAAGCCGGATTTTTCCAGCTTGCGGCTCAGTTCCAGTGCACTGTGTTCGCGGCGGGCCAGGTAGCTCACTGCCTGTTCACTGGCGGATTTTTTCACGCCTCCAGATCGTCCTCGACTGCATCGTTTTCAGCCGCTTTCACTTTTTTAGGCAGAAGCAGCTCACGCACCTTGGCTTCAATTTCAGCGGCCATCTCCGGGTTTTCTTTCAAAAAGGTACGGACATTGTCCTTGCCCTGGCCGATGCGGTTGCCGTTATAGCTGTACCAGGCACCTGATTTCTCGACAAGATTGGCCTGAACGCCCATATCAATCAGTTCGCCTTCGCGGGAAATGCCCTGACCGTAAAGAATATCGAATTCGACCTGCTTAAACGGCGGTGCCACTTTGTTCTTAACGACCTTGACGCGAGTTTCGTTGCCCAGGATTTCATCCCCTTTCTTGATGGCGCCAATACGGCGGATATCAAGACGGACTGAAGAATAAAATTTCAGCGCATTACCGCCGGTGGTAGTTTCGGGGTTACCGAACATCACACCGATTTTCATCCGGATCTGGTTGATGAAGATAACCAGGGTGTTGGAGCGTTTGATGTTGGCGGTCAGTTTACGCAATGCCTGTGACATCAGTCGGGCTTGCAGGCCCATGTGGCTGTCACCCATATCGCCTTCGATTTCCGCCTTCGGGGTCAAGGCAGCGACCGAGTCAACGACCACAATATCGACTGCACCGGAGCGAACCAGCATGTCGGTGATCTCCAGCGCTTGTTCACCGGTATCGGGCTGCGATACCAGCAGGTCATCAATATTAACGCCCAGCTTTTCAGCATAAGTCGGGTCCAGTGCATGCTCGGCATCAACGAATGCAGCTGTGCCGCCCAGTTTCTGCATTTCGGCAATGGCATGCAGCGTCAGCGTGGTTTTACCGGATGATTCAGGGCCGTAAATTTCGACAACACGCCCGCGCGGCAAACCGCCGATACCCAGTGCAATATCGAGACCCAGCGAACCGGTCGAGACAGAAGCGACATCGCGAGCAGCACCAGAGTCACCGAGACGCATAACGGCCCCTTTACCGAATTGCTTTTCAATCTGTCCCAGCGCTGCGCCCAGCGCTTTCTTTTTGTTGTCATCCATATTGCGCCACCCCTGAGTTAATTAACTAAAACCCATGGATTATCCCATAGATATCACTCAGGCTCTAGAGGCTGAGAGGGCTTTTAACAGCTGAGGAAGAATATGCCAAAAATTCAATGATCTGTAATAATTTTCAACAGTCCTGACAGCGCTTCGAACACAGCTTGACGGCGTATCGATTCCCGATCACCGCTGAATTGCTGACAGATACTGTGGACGCCGCCGTCACGGGTGCCCCAGCCGATCCAGACGGTACCTACCGGTTTCTTATCTGAACCGCCGCCGGGGCCGGCAATGCCGGTAATGGCAATACTGAAATCAGCGCGTGAAAATTTGAGTGCCCCGAAAGCCATTTCTTCGACCACCGGCAGACTCACTGCACCGTTCTTTTCCAGTGTGTCAGCATCTACACCCAGCTGCTCCTGTTTGGCTTCGTTACTGTAGGTGACAAAGCCGCGGTCAAACCAGGCCGAGCTACCGGCCAGATCAGTACAGCTTTTGGCCACCCAGCCGCCGGTGCAGGATTCGGCGGTGACCAGTCGTTTGCCTTGCTGAATTAACCTTTCAGCGACTTGCTCAACCTGTTCATAGAGGGAAGCGTCAGAAATTTTTTTCATGATATAAACTATGCCGATGACTCACTCTCAAAATCATACACCGATGATGCAGCAGTATCTGCGCATCAAGGCGGAACACCCTGAATATCTGTTGTTTTATCGTATGGGCGACTTTTACGAGTTGTTCTTCGACGATGCGCATAAAGCCGCAGAACTGCTGGATATCACCCTGACTGCCCGTGGTAATAGCAACGGTGCCCCGATTCCGATGGCCGGTGTACCGTACCACGCTGCAGACAGTTATTTATCACGGCTAATCAAACTGGGTGAGTCCGTGGCCATTTGCGAGCAGGTCGGTGATCCGGCCAAGAGCAAAGGCCCGGTGGAAAGAAAAGTAGTGCGGGTTTTAACGCCGGGCACACTGACTGAAGAAGCCCTGCTCGACAGTCGAAATGAAAATCTGCTGGTTGCCGTTAGCGAAGACAAAGGCCGTTTCGGTCTCGCTTCGGCTGAAATCAGCAGTGGCCGTTTTATTGTGACTGAAATTGAAACAGCCACCGATTTACGGGCAGAACTGGCACGATTACAACCGGCCGAACTGTTGATCTGCGATACCGATATCGCTGCCTACCCGCAGTTTGAAAAACGTCTGCGGCCTCTACCTGACTGGCATTTTGAACAAAAAGCCTCACGCAGGCGGCTGTGCGAGCATTTCAACGTGTCCGACTTGAAAGGCTTTGGCTGCGATGATCTGAATCTGGCTGTCAGTGCTGCCGGTTGCCTGTTGAATTATGCCCAGCAAACGCATCGCACTGCCTTACCGCATTTACGACAGATCACGGTGGAATATGCCAGAGATAGTATCCGCCTTGATCCGCAGTCACGGCGTAATCTGGAACTGGAACAGAATCTGTCGGGCGGGCGTGACAACACCCTGATTTCAGTGTTGGACAAAACCGCAACGCCGATGGGGGCCCGGTTGTTGAGACGCTGGCTGATGCGGCCAGTTCGCGATACTCGGATATTGAGACAACGCCAGGAAGGCATTCAACAGTTTATCGACCAGCAAAATGCGGCCAGTTGCCATGAACTGATGCGTCAACTTGGCGATATTGAGCGGATATTGTCCCGTGTTGCACTGCGCAGTGCCAGACCCCGGGATTTGATGCACTTGCGGCGGATGCTTGAGATGCTGCCGGAGATGCATGCCTTGCTAAAACCGATGACCAGTCTGCATCTGCGTCATCTGGACCGTACTTTAGGTCACTTCAGCGAGCTTAAGCAGTTACTGCAGACTGCGATTCTGGACGAGCCGCCGGTGTTAATCCGTGACGGCGGTGTGATCAGACCCGGTTATGACGATGAACTCGACCGGCTTCGTGACCTGCACCACAACGCCAGCGGCTTTCTCGATGAGGTGGAAAAGAAAGAACGTGAACGCACCGGTGTCAGCAGCCTCAAGGTCGGCTACAACCGGGTGCATGGTTACTATATTGAACTCAGCCGCGCCCATGATATCGAGGTGCCGACGGAATATGTGCGCCGGCAGACCCTGAAAAATGCAGAACGCTATATCACGCCTGAACTGAAAAGCTTTGAAGAGCAGGTTTTAAGCGCCAATGAAAAAGCGCTGGCGCTGGAAAAATCCCTTTATGAGGCATTGTTTGACAAGTTGGCACCAGAGCTACCGGCACTGGAACAATCTGCCGCTGCACTGGCCGAGATGGATGTGCTCGCCAATCTGGCGGAACGCGCCGACACGCTGGACTATGTCGCCCCCACATTTAGCGAGGAAACCGGTATAGAAATCGAGGCCGGCCGCCATCCGGTGGTAGAGGCCAGCCAATCAGCCCCGTTCTGTGCCAACGATCTGAAGCTGACTGACAGCCAGCCCATGCTGGTCATCACCGGTCCCAATATGGGCGGTAAGTCAACCTATATGCGCCAGACTGCGCTGATTGTGCTGATGGCACATATGGGGTGTTTTGTGCCGGCAAGCCGAGCTGTGATTGGTCCTGTGGATCAGGTCTTTACTCGTATCGGCGCATCCGATGACCTGGCTTCCGGACGTTCTACCTTTATGGTGGAAATGAATGAAGCCGCTAATATTCTGAATAACGCCACCAAACACAGTCTGGTACTGATGGATGAGATTGGACGCGGCACAAGTACCTTTGATGGTCTTGCTTTAGCCTGGTCCTGTGCTGAAAAGCTGATTCGTGATATCGGTGCTTACACGCTGTTTGCCACGCATTATTTTGAAATGACGCAATTACCTGACTTGTTCGAACAGGCACGTAATGTTCACCTTGATGCGATTGAGCATGGCGACAAAATTGTCTTTTTGCATCAGCTTAAAGACGGTGCAGCCAATCAGAGCTATGGTCTGCAAGTGGCACAACTGGCGGGTGTACCGGGTGATGTGATATCGGCTGCAAGGGTCAAGTTGCAGCAGTTGGAGCAGCACCGCTATCAAAACGATGAAAGCCAGAAGCTGCCGCAGCCGGATTTGTTTGCCAGCAGCAAGGAAGAGTCTGAATTGGAGAAACGCCTGCAGCAGATTGACCCAGATGATTTGAGTCCGAAACAGGCGTTGGAATTACTCTACGAACTCAGGAAGCTGTCTCAAACGGATCCCTGATCTCAATTATTATCCGCAGATTACGCTGATTAACGCAGATTATTTATAAGCAATATGAGTATTTTGCGATGAGGTGTGACGGTGAAGTTTCCCTAGATGCCAAGTTTTAACGATATTCCTCTTTAATCTGTGTCCATCTGCGTAATCTGCGGATTGAAACATTCCTTAATGCAAATGCTGCTTTTTGGCATTCATAAATTCGCCCAGTTTTTCGGGGCGGGGTGGCATCTGCACATGAAAGCCCTGGGTTTCCAGGTTTTGAATGACCGTCGCTACATTCTCCCGCGCCAAAGGACGCTCCGGACTTAATTCCAGTTCCATCACAAAGATCGGCTCCTTACCCATGGAGTCATAAAGCGATTGGGGGATGTCGGAAAAATCGTCTTTGTTGGCGATATAAAGGTACAGCTCGTCTTTTTTGGTGCTTTTATAGATGTAGGTTTTCATTGTGTCACTAATGTCAGAACTCAGGAAATCGGCGGATGATAAATGATCTGTACTACTGTGCCGGCGGGGTCGAAGCAGTAAAAACTGCGGGCGCCATCACGGTGGGTACGTGGTGCATTACGTATTTTCACATCTTTTGATTGCAGATACTCGAACCAACGGTCGACTTCATCCATGGTCGGGATGATAAAACCGATATGATCCAGTTTTTGCTGTTCCTGCGGGGCCGGAGTGACTTCCGCCCGGTGTAATGCCAGATTGTCGTTGCCCGAAGTCAGGTATACATTGTCTTCATCGGGGCGCCACTCGACCTTCATGCCCAGATACTCCACGTAAAACTGCTCACAGGCAGCGAGATCGGTCACAAACAAGGCAACATGTCGCATACCACCGGTTTTGCCGGGACGTTCCATTATTCTTCTCCAAATACATGCTGGCAACATTGCTGCCAGATTTCTAAACCAAATTGGTGTTCAATGACGAGTGGCAGGGCAACTGAACCACATTGCAGTAGTTTGTCATGAAAGGCTTTCAGTTCCTCACCGTCATCGGGCTGAACAATATCACGCAGCGCATTAATGAGCGCCCAGCCCACGGCATAGCTCATCGGCACGGTAGGTGCCTGGCTGTACCAGTTACATTCACCGGTTGCCTGAGCTTTGCTGAATCCGAGTTTGTCGACCATTTCCTCGGCAGCCTGCTCCAGGCTCCACTCGCCGGTATGGATGTTGACGTCAATGATAATCCGCAGGGCCCGCCAGAGGCGGTCTCTGAGCATGACGATCTTCTGCCCCGGATAGCGGTCAAACCCTTGCTCCAGTATCATTTGCTCGCAGTACAGTGCCCAACCTTCGTAGAGCGTGGCGCAGGGGAACAGCCGACGTAAAAGACTGGCTCCCTGCTCAGAGTGGTTGGCGGTGACGAATTGCAGATGATGACCCGGCCAGGCCTCATGGACACTGGTCTGAGCAATAGCAGCAAAATTATGCTCCTTGAGTTCTTCATCGCGACTGACCGGTGTTACATAATAAAACGCACTCTGGCTGAGGTCGGCAATGCTGGGGTCAAGATAGGCCGCAAAAGGAATCTGATGACGTAAAAAAGCCGGTGTGTCGACTACATTCAGATGTTGTCGACCGGGCAGGGTGACAAGTGCATGCTGTTTTAAAAAATCTCTGGCCGCCTGCATTTCCTGTTGGTAGCTTTCAAGCAACTGGCCGGAGCTGGGATGATTTTCCCTAACCTGATCCAGCGTCAGGCCAGAGTCAGCCTCAGCTTTTTCCAATTCAGCACGGGTTTGTTCAAACAGTTTTTCGCCGAAACGTTTAAGACGCGTGGCACTGACCGGGAGGAAATGACGGTAATGCAGCAGACGTTCAAAATGCTCACGGCCGCAAGCGAAATCTCCATATACGTGGCCAGCGAGTCGCGTCAGTGAGTGATGCAGATCTTCCATTGCCTTCCCGGCCTCCTGCAGCGCTGTATCAATGGCTTCGTGCTGCAACAGTGCTTTCTGCACGCGGGGATGATCGGAAAGTTCATGACAAAATTGCACGCCGGCTTCACATTCCTGTGTCGCCATCTGCAACCAGACTGGGGGAATAATTTCCGGTCGGATATTGAGATAAGTCTTGGCTTCCCTGATCCTGCCCGGAATCTTCTGCAGCCGCGACAGCAAGGCCCGGCTGAAGCTTTCCAGTGGTCTGATGGTCAGTTGATGCAGGGCATCAATGGGCAGGAAACCGGTCGGGTCACGGTAGCGCCAATCGTGTTCCATCATCATATGATGTTCCAGCAGCGACCAGCCATGTAAAACACGGAAATTCAGCAACCGGTCAGGATCCAGCGCTGTGGCATCAACCTCATCCAGTGCGGCCAGACATTTTTCATTGAGCACCAGTTGAATGCCCTGGCTGGCATCATCGCAGGGTGTCAGTTCACCCGCATAGTCTTCAACACCGGCGTCCAGTGCTGTTTCCGGATTAAAGCGACACCAACTGGCGAGATAGCTTTCCTGTATACGATCAAATGTATGACTGTTATCAGTCGACATCAATGATCTCGTAGTCATGGGTAATAGTTGCGGTTTTAGCCATCATCAGCGTGGCCGAGCAGTATTTCTCAGTAGACATATTGATAGCACGCTCCACAAAGTTCGGTTTGACGTCTTTGCCGGTGATTTTGTAGTGAACATGGATGTTGGTATAGACCTTCGGGACTTCTTCACTGCGTTCACCATCGACCTCAACCACACAGTCCCGTACATCCTGACGTGATTTTTTCAGAATTTCCACCACATCAAACGCCGTGCAGCCCCCCATGCCGAGCAGCAACAGTTCCATCGGGCGCATGCCGGTACCATGGCCGCCAGCTTCTTCCGGACCATCCATAACGACGGTGTGGCCGGTGCCTGACTCGCCCAGGAACATGACATCTTCAACCCATTTCACTCGTGCTTTCATTAAAATGTTTCCCAAAGTTGATAAATAACTTTAATTTTGCCATATTTGTGAAATCGAAAACGAATTATAACCGTTTGCGACTGTATACTGCCCGCCGGGTTTCAAATTGGAATAATGGATGGAATATCACAAACATAAAGCGCTGGAAGAAGGTCTCGCCGACTTCTTTCACAGTTGTCACAGCAAATTTTATCCTGCAAAAAACATCATTATTCGTCCCGGTGATCCAGCAGACACGCTCTATTATATCCGTGAAGGTTCAGTCACCGTCTGCATGGAAAATGAAGAGGGTGAAGAACTGATAGTGGCTTATCTTAATCAGGGTGACTTCATCGGTGAAATCGGCTTCTTTTCTGAAGTCGGAGACAGAATGGTCACCATTCGCGCCAAGACTGATGTCAGAACGGAAGAGATTTCTTATCAGCAGATTCGTAATCTTGCTGATACACAACTCAGTAGTTGTTATGCCTTTTTACTCTCCATCCTGGGTGAGCAGTTGGCCAAGCGATTACTTTCCACAACGCGTAAAGCCACTGACCTGGCGTTTCTTGACGTGGCAGGACGGGTGGAAGCCGCGCTGGCGGAACTCTCATCTCAGCCGGATGCTATTCGCCATCCTCACGGTACTCAAATCAAAGTCACCCGTCAGGAAATCAGCCGTATGGTCGGCTGTTCCCGTGAAATGGTCGGTCGCGTATTAAAAGAGCTGCAAGAAGGTAGTAAAGTCTGGGCCCACGGCAAAACCGTGATCGTCTATGATGAAGTGCATCGCGGAACCACCCCGGTTATCAAGAAGCTCTGATTTCTCAAAAAAACCTGATAACGAATTAGAAAAACAGCTTTTCGAGCTGTTGCCCCGGGTCGTCTGCACGCATGAAAGCTTCACCGACCAGGAAGCCATTCACGTCGTTGTCTCGCATCAGTTTGACATCATCAGGCGTGTGAATACCGCTCTCAGTCACCACAATATGCCCGTCAGGGATGCGGGGCAGTAAAGTGAGGGTAGTCTCCAATGAGGTTTCGAATGTCCGCAGGTTGCGGTTGTTGATACCAATCAGCGGTACATTCAACACCAGTGCGCGTTCCAGTTCATCGAGATCGTGCACTTCAACCAGCACATCCATTCCCAGTTGTAATGCAAGCTGGCTCAGATTCTCCAACTGATTGTCATTGAGTGCCGACACAATCAGCAGAATACAATCAGCATTGATGGCACGGGCTTCAAACACTTGATAAGGGTCGATAATGAAATCTTTGCGAATGACCGGCAAGGTGCACGCTTTACGGGCCTGTTGCAGATATTCTTCATGGCCCTGGAAAAAGTCTCGATCCGTCAGCACGGACAGGCAGGTCGCCCCATGTTTAGCATAGGTCTCGGCAATCTCGGCCGGCCGGAAGTCTTCACGTAGCAGGCCTTTACTGGGCGACGCTTTTTTGATCTCAGCAATCACACCTGGCTGACCATCAGCAATTTTGCGTGACATGGCTTCAGTAAAGCCCCGCGGCTCATCAGCATGTTCAGCCAGTTGCTGCATTATCGCCAGAGGAATCTTTTTGCTGCGTTCAGCTACTTCTTCCTGCTTGCGTTCAAGAATCTTGACCAGAATGTCGGGGGTATTTTCACTCATAATAATCTTCTAGCTTCTGCTGCTGACAATCAGCGCATTGAGTTTCTGTGAGGCTGCACCAGAGTCGATGGCTGCTGCCGCCAGTTCGACACCCTGTTCCAGGCTGTCTGCGATGTCAGCGGCATATATTGCGGCGCCGGCATTCAGTACGACAATATCCCGGGCCGGGCCGGTTTCACCGTTAAATATCGCTTTAATAATATCCAGGCTGTCATTGGCATTTTTAACTGAAAGGCTTTTCACATCACTGCGGCTCATACCGAAGTCTTCCGGCTTGATAATGTAACTGTGGATTTCGTTATTTTTCAGTTCGGCCACATGGGTTTCAGCGCCGATGCTGATTTCATCCAGACCGTCTTCGGCGTGAACAACCAGGACATGCTGGCTGCCCAGTTTCTGCAGCACTTCGGCCATGGGAACAACCCATTTTTTATCAAACACACCCACTACCTGATGTGATGCGCGGGCAGGGTTGGTAAGCGGGCCGAGCAGGTTGAATATAGTGCGAACACCCATCTCACGACGCGGACCGATGGCATGTTTCATTGCGCCATGATGCTTCTGGGCAAACATAAAACCGACGCCCACGCTTTCGATGCAATGCTTAACCTGTTCCGGCGTCAGTTCCAGGTTCACCCCGGCGGCTTCCAGCACATCAGCACTGCCGGAACTGCTGCTGATGGAGCGGTTACCATGCTTGGCAACCTGAGCCCCGGCGGCTGCCACCACAAAGGCGCTGGCGGTAGAAACATTGAACGTACTGGCACCGTCGCCACCGGTACCACAGGTATCGACCACATGGTCACCCTGAATCTCGACCGGGGTGGCGAGGGAGCGCATGACTTCTGCCGCAGCGGCAATTTCAGTGACGGTTTCACCTTTCATGCTCAGCCCAATCAGGAAACCACCGATTTGAGCCGGTGTCGCATGGCCGGTCATGATTTGATTCATCACATCGCGCATTTGCTCGGCGCTCAGATCCTGATGCTGGGTGACAAGTTTGAGGGCGGCTTGAATGTCCATGCTCAGGTCCTATCGATCCAGGAAGTTTTTCAATAATTCATGACCCTGCTCGGTCAGAATAGACTCGGGGTGAAACTGAACGCCTTCAATAGGCAGTGTTTTATGTTCGATACCCATAATTTCATCCACTTCGCCATTGTCATTCTCAGTCCAGGCGGTGATATTGAAGCAATCCGGTAGTGTCTCTTTTTTTACTACCAGAGAGTGATAACGGGTCGCTTCCAGTGGATTGTTGAGGCCGCGGAACACGCTACTGTTGTTGTGATAAACCTTCGAGGTTTTGCCATGCATAATTTCACGGGCATGCACCACTTCACCACCGAAAACCTGACCAATAGCCTGGTGGCCCAAACAAACGCCCAGCAACGGTTTTTTACCGGCAAAGTGTTTAATGACTGCCATTGAAATACCCGCTTCATTGGGCGTGCAGGGACCCGGCGAGAGCACGATTTTGTCCGGGTTCAGCGCCTCGATATCTTCAATGGTAATTTTGTCATTACGGTGTACGACCACTTCCTGTCCTAATTCAGCAAAGTACTGCACCAGGTTGTAGGTAAAAGAGTCGTAGTTATCGATCATTAACAGCATAAATGTGTCCCGGCTCAGTCTTTAGCATGCGGATCGGCTTCAAGACCGGCTTCCGCCATGGCAACAGCACGGAAGATGGCTCTTGCCTTGTTCATGGTTTCTTTCCATTCCAGTTCTGGAATCGAATCATAGACGATACCGGCTCCGGCCTGAATATGCAGCGTATTGTCTTTAATCACAGCGGTACGGATGGCTATGGCCGTGTCCATATTGCCGGACCAGGACAGGTAACCGACCGCACCGGCGTAGACACCGCGTTTGACCGGTTCGAATTCATCGATGATTTCCATGGCCCGAACTTTGGGGGCACCACTGACGGTACCGGCCGGGAAAGTGGCACGCAGCGCATCAATAGCTGACATTCCGTCCAGTACCTTGCCAGTCACATTAGACACAATATGCATGACGTGAGAGTAGCGTTCGATAACCATTTTGTCCGTCAGTTCAACGGTGCCGGTCTGACTGACACGGCCAATATCATTCCGCCCCAGATCAATCAGCATCAGATGTTCAGCCAGTTCTTTCGGATCGGCGAGCAGTTCCTGTTCCAGTGCAATGTCTTCCTCTTCGGTCTTACCACGACGACGGGTACCGGCTATCGGTCTGACCGTGACTTCCTGATCTTCCATCCGCACCAGAATTTCCGGTGAGGAACCGACGACATGGAAGTCTTTGAGGTTGAGATAGTACATGTAAGGTGAAGGGTTCAGCGTGCGCAAGGAACGGTACATATCCACCGGTTGTGCCGCGAACGGAATTGATAGCCGCTGTGACAGCACCACCTGCATAATGTCACCGTCATTGATGTACTGTTTGGCTTTTTCTACAGCATCAATAAAGCCATCATGGGTAAAGCCGGAAACAAAATCTTCCTCATTCACCCGGCGTCTTTCGCCTTTGCGCTGAAACTTGGGTGTGGTGTTACGCAGCGTCAGGATCAAATCATCAAGCCGCTTCTGAGCACGCTCATAGGCTTTATCCTGTGACGGATCAGCATGAACAATCAGATAAAGACGGCCACTGAGGTTGTCGAACACAACCAACTCATCCGAGACCATCAGCATGATATCCGGGCAGTTCAGGGGATCGGGAGCAGGAGCGTCACCCAGTCGGGTTTCCACGTAACGAACCGTGTCGTAGCCGAAATAGCCGACCAGACCACCGTTGAACTTGGGTAGATGGCCAATCTCGGGCACTTTGAAACGCTGCTGGAATTGTTCAACCCAACTGAGCGGATCGTCGCTTTTATCGGTTTCGATAATCTCGCCCTGATGTTCGACGCTGATATCAAAGCCGTGAATACGAACAACGGTTTCACAGGGCAGGCCGATAATCGAATAACGTCCCCATTTCTCACCACCCTGAACGGATTCGAATAAATAGGAATAGGGCGCATCGGCCAGTTTGAGGTAAGTACTGAGTGGGGTATCAAGATCAGCCAGTACTTCCCGTGCCAGCGGGATGCGGTTGTAGCCTTCAGCGGCCAGTTGTTCGAATTCTGCCTGTTTCATCGCTTCTATCTAAAATAAGCCTTCCAGCTCTGCAAAACTATCTATGACGGCATCCGGTTCGGCGCTGTGGATATCGGCACCGTGGTTGTAGCCGTAGCTCATACAAACAATTCTGAATCCGGCAGCGCGGGCAGCTTTGACATCGCTGATGGAGTCGCCAATCATCAACGCTTTGTCGGTGCTGACACCGAAAAATTCCGCGCCATAAAGCAGCGGTGCCGGATGCGGTTTTTTCTGCGGCAGACTGTCACCGCTTATCACCACATCAAAAAAATGCCGAATTCCCAGTGTGTCGAGAATCGGCAGCGTAAATGCTTCATCTTTATTGGTGACACAGCCCATTTTTATTTGCTGGGACTGCAGCCACCGGAGTCCGGCCTCGACATCGGGATAGAGATGACTGAGCCGGCAACTATTGTCTTTATACAGGGACATGAATAGCGGCGCAGCTTTGGCATATAGCGCCGCATCAGGTTCACCATCCATATCACCGGTGAGGGCACGTTTTATCAGTTTTTCAACGCCATTGCCCACCCATTGTCTGACTTCGCTTTCAGCACAGGGCGGATAGTGCAGCGTTTCAAGCATGCGGGCAGCGCACCAGGCCAGATCCGGCACGCTGTCAACCAGCGTGCCGTCCAGATCGATCAGCACGATCTCGGGTTTGTTTAAGCCCATTAAGGTGATTAAACGTTGGCTTTGGCCAGTTCCTCGCGCATTTCCGCGATAATGCTTTCGTATTTGTTCGGATCGCTGTCTTTGGCAGCACCGAATACGGCAGAACCGGCGACGAAGGTACGGGCGCCTGCTTCAGCGATTTCACGGATGTTTTTAACGTTAACACCGCCATCGATTTCCAGATCGATGTCATAGCCGCTTTCGTCAATCATCTTCCGGGCCTGACGCAGTTTATCCAGTGTGTGCGGGATGAATTTCTGACCACCGAAACCAGGATTCACTGACATAAGCAGGATACGATCGACTTTGTCCAGCACGTGTTCCGCCAGCGTCAGCGGGGTTGCCGGGTTGAATACCAGACCGGTTTTACAGCCTTCCGCTTTGACCAGTTGCAGGCTGCGGTCAATATGATCAGAGGCTTCCGGGTGGAAAGTAATGAACGTCGCGCCGGCTTTGGCAAAATCTGGAATGATACGGTCAACCGGCTTCACCATGAGATGAACGTCGATTTCATGGGTGACACCGTGCTTACGCAGTGCCTCACACACCAGCGGACCAATGGTCAGGTTGGGCACGTAGTGATTGTCCATGACGTCGAAGTGAACAATATCGGCACCGGAAGCCAGTACGTTGTCGACTTCTTCACCCAGGCGGGCAAAGTCGGCAGACAGAATAGACGGAGCAATTTTAAATTCAGCCATGTTGATCTCTCTTAAAACTTTAGGTTTAGAAATGCTGTATAAACCCGATACTTTACCGTATCAGGTCTCATTTTTCAGCTTTTGAAAAGATTCTGCAGTGATTATACTGAGCTGTGCAGAAATAACAGGATGGAGCGGAGTTTGCAAAACGTTTTAAAAGGCGGTCTTCTGGCGCTGCTGATACTTTTCAGCCAAGCTTTGACTGCTGCTGACGAAAATGCTGAAACAGCGCAATCCGATCTCTCAGTTTTGCGTCAGAGCGGCGAGGTTAATGGTTATCTGAGGTTGCCCGTCGGCGATAACAAGGTGGATGCCACACTGATACCGGATCGCTCGGGACGCGCTTACGGTAAAGTTCTGATTCTTCATGACAGCAATGATGGGATAGACAGCCCCGGCCTGATTAGTACCTTGCGTCTGGGTTTACCGGACTCAGGCTGGACAACAATGACAGTTGCTATGTCTTATCCCCAAGAACCCAATATCTATCCGGGCACAACCACAGCATCCGCTGCCCGGCCAACGCTTGCTGCCAGTGAAGCCAAGGCAAGCCTGCCGGAAGAAGAAACCGATAAAGAAGCTGATGCAGGCAATGATAAACAAGTGCCTGCGGATAATCCTGCTCGGGTCAGCGCAGCGTTGGCCTACCTGAATGCCCAGCAAGCTGGCACCACGGTGGTTCTGGCTGTGGGCGATGCAGCAAAGCTGGCAGATGCACTGGCAGGTCAAATGGATGAGCAGCGCGGTCTTATCTGGATTCGCCCCAATGTTGAGCTTAATGTTTTACCTGCCATCATGCCCATACTCGACATTGCACCGACGCTGCCCGGTCGGATGAACGACGAGGCCCGGGCGCGGCGCGTTTTCATGCAGCAGCAACAGGTCGAAAATTATGCTCAGCGGCTGATCAGTGGTGCCGGCTACCGCTTTTACGGTTTTGAACAACGGGTACTGAGTTATGTGCGTGGCTGGCTGGCAAAGCAGTTTGTTGAGGCTGACAACTAATGCGTATTTATGGCGATGGCACGCTGGTTCATCAGGCCCAGACCGATGAGGGCATTATCGAAGTGGTCGACAGTGGTGATAGTCGTTCGCTGCATTTCGGCACATTCCCACGACAGAGCAGCATGCGTTTCAGTGACCCTGCCTATCTGGAATTGAGTTATACACAAGCCATGATGGGGTGTCTGCTACTCAATCCTTTACCACAACGGGTGTTAGTCATCGGTCTTGGCGGTGGTTCAGTGGTCAAGTTCCTGTTGCATCATTTTCCGCAATGTCAGATTGATGTGGTGGAATATCGTCGTGATGTGATCGATGTTGCCGGGCGTTATTTCAATGTGCCACTCACCGACCCGAGGCTTAACATCATGCAGGGTGACGGTTATCTGCATGTCAGTCAGCTGTTTTACGAGACTGATCTGAGTTACGACCTGTTACTGGTCGATGCCTATGATCACAACGGTATGGCGTCCAGTATTGGTGTTCAGCCGTTTTTTGATGCCTGCGCCGGCATTATGACTGTGAACGGTGTTATGAGCATCAACCTCTGGGGAAGTGACCGCGCCACCTTCAACACCACTATGCAGCAGATTAACCAGAGCTTTGCCGGCCGTTCAATGCTGTTGCCGGTCGAAAACAAAGGGAATGTGATTGCACTGGCAACGCAATTCGAGGTCAATCATCGCGATCTCAAGCTGTTGCGGGGAAGCGTTGATGAACAGGAAATGCGTTACCGGGTAAATCTGCCCAAGGCCTTGCAGAACCTGATACGGCAGAACCGTAATTTCATCAGTCGCTTGTTTGCCTGATGACAGAGACTCTCTTCCTAAGCCTGGGATTATTGCTGGTCACCGGCCTGTTGTTCAGTCTGGTTGCAGCCCGTTTCCGGCTGCCCAGGATTGCACTTTATGCACTTGCAGGCTTGCTCTGGTCACAAGATTTGCTGGGCGGGGTATTCAACCTGCAACTGGGCAACTGGTCGGCCGCACTCACCGATACCGCACTGGCCTTGATTGCTTATCTGATAGGGGGCTCAGTCACTGCCAGACAGCTGAAAAGACTGGGCAGCACCATTGTTTTTTGTACCGCAGGTGAAGTCCTGGGGGCTGCCTTACTGGTCTTTGTTGCTGTGCTGTTATTTCTGCAGGGGCTGCCAGAAGTGATATTAGTCTCAGCCGCTCTGGCTGTTCTGGCCGCGAGCACGGCACCGGCTGCTACCGTCGCAGTGATACATGAATATCAGAGTCACGGGCCTTTAACGACAACCTTGCTGGGGGTAGTCGCCCTGGACGATGCCGTCGGCATTATCCTGTTTTCACTGCTCTTGGCCGTGACCACCGGCGACAGTATGTCTTCTGTCATATCAATGGCGGGGATTGAAATTGGCGGCGCACTAATGCTTGGCGCTGTATTGGGCTGGAGCCTGGCTTTTTTCGGTCATCTTGTGAAAAACCCGCTTTTCTTTCTGCCGATGGTACTGAGTGCCATTCTGCTCGGTCAGGGGCTTGCCGAAATCTGGCATTGCTCGCCGTTGCTGACAGCAATGTCATTGGGCTTTGTAGCGAGGGCGACCTTCAAATCGGGAGGCGAGCGTTTGCTCGCACCGGTCGAATATCTGGAAGAACTGGTTTTTCTGGTATTTTTTACCCTGGCCGGTGCCCATTTCGATCTCAGCGTCATGCTGGGCGGCATCGAACTGGTTTTAATATACGTGCTGGCCCGGGTATTGGGTAAAATGGCGGGTACAAATGTGGCTGCCAGAGTGATTCATGCGCCGGATAATGTACGTCGTTATTTAGGCCTGGCTGTTGTTCCGCAGGCAGGTATCGCGATAGGTCTGGCTTTATCGTTAGTGAATCATCCGGTTTTTGCCGATAGTGGCCTGCTGATCGTCAACGTGATTCTGGCCAGTACAGTGATATACGAACTGCTTGGGCCGCTTGCGACGCGCTATGCTCTGCAACAGGCAGGAGAAATCAGCCGGAGCCAGATCGATGAGTGAGCGAATTATCGAACAAAGCGTGGGGGAGTGGCTGCAGGAGCATCCCACAGAAATGGTACTTGTTGCGCCGGACATGCCATTACTGGAGATTGTCAGAGCATTGTTGAATAAAGATGCTCGTGATGCCTATGTGGTGGAGAATGAGCGTGTCCTTGGGCACTTGGGTTTTAACAATCTGGTTAATCATTTGTTTACCCAGGAGAGGCCGGTGCATTCCCATAGACAATTATTTGCCCGGGTTGCACTGCCCAATGCAGCAGAGTTAATGGACCCGCATTTCGCTTATTGTCGCGAAGATGAACGGATTAACCGGATTTTGCACAGACAGTTGCAGTGTGATGTCAGTGATTTGGTAGTATTAGCATCGGATAACACCCCAATCGGGGTCATTAAACTGACGGAAGTAGTTCGGGAAAGTCTTCAATGAAAAAATTGTCAGTCTCAGCTTTGTTAATGCTGGTGCTGCTGGCCTGGCAGTTGCCGGCTTCGGCCACAGGTGATTATAAGCTGCTGATCAAGCGTTCGGAACAGCGACTGATCGTGCAAAAAGACGGGAAACCAGTGCGCACTTTCCATGTGGCGCTTGGCAGTGGTGGCAGAAGTGGCAAACTTCAGGCCGGTGATCGTAAAACCCCGCTGGGTGAATATCACATCGTTCAAGTTCGCGACAGTGATCGTTTTCACCTGTTTATCCAGCTTGACTATCCCAGTGTCCGTGATGCGATTAATGCGCTCAAAGCTGACCGAATCAGCAAAGCAGAATACCGCAAGATCCTTGATGCCCATATTTTCGGGCAATTGCCACCCCAGAATACCTCTCTGGGCGGTGCCATCGGTATTCATGGCATTGGTGAGGAAACCAAAGATAAACTGGAAATCCACCAACTGGCTAACTGGACCCAGGGCTGTATCGCATTACGTAATAACGAAGTTGAGCAATTGACCCGCTATATCGACAAAGGCACGATGGTCACTATCACTGACTGAGCTGTCGTTAAATCCCTGCTTCAGGTATCTGAATTTGGTAGAATAATGCCAATTTCTGTCTGATCTCTCCCGAGGACCTGATGCAAGCCGCACCTGATCTGTTTTCCTATCGTAAATTCTGGGCTCACCGTTTTGGTGTTGCACCTGAATTACCGATGTCGCGTGAAGAAATGGACGCGCTGGGCTGGGATTCCTGCGACATTATCATCGTCACCGGTGATGCCTACGTGGATCACCCCAGCTTTGGTATGGCACTGATCGGGCGTCTGTTGGAATCACACGGCTTTCGTGTCGGCATTATCTCTCAGCCTGACTGGACCAGTGCGGCCGATTTCCAGAAGCTGGGTAAACCCAATCTGTTTTTCGGGGTAACCGGCGGCAATATGGATTCGATGGTCAATCGCTACACCTCGGATCGCAAAATCCGCAGCAATGATGCCTACACCGCCGGCGGCGAGGGTGGGAAACGCCCTGATCACAGTGTTGTCGTCTACAGCCAACGTTGCCGCGAAGCCTTCAAAGGTGTGCCGGTGGTGATCGGTGGTATCGAAGCCAGCCTCAGACGCATTGCCCATTATGATTACTGGTCTGAAAAAGTCCGCCACAGTGTGCTGTTGGATTCCAAGGCCGACCTGCTGGTTTATGGCAATGGCGAACGTCAGGTTGTCGAAATTGCTCATCGGCTGGCTGACGGCGAATCGGTCAAAGATCTGATCGATATCCGCGGCACTGCCTATATGACCAAACATGGCCGCAGAGAGGGGTGGTGGGAAAAAGATTCAACTTCTGTAGACACCCCCGGCAAACTGAATCCGCCGATTGATCCTTATCAGATGCAGACCGAAGCCAGCTGTGCCGAGGAAAAGGCACGCACGGAACAGGAAAAAGCTGACAAGCCAGCGGGGAACGTGGTCAAAATTCACCGGGTATCCCCGCGAAATGCCGATAAAACCGTGATTCGTCTGCCAGCCTATAATCAGGTCAAAGGTGATCCCGTCACTTATGCCCATACGTCGCGAATTCTGCATCTGGAGACCAACCCCGGTAATGCCCTGGCACTGGTGCAGCAGCATGGTGAACGCGATGTCTGGCTTAATCCGCCACCCATTCCGCTCACCACCAAGGAAATGGATGCGGTGTTTGATCTGCCATACAGCCGTGTACCGCACACCACTTACGGCAAGATGAATATCCCGGCCTATGAGATGATTCGTTTCTCGGTCAATATTATGCGTGGTTGTTTTGGTGGCTGTACTTTCTGTTCGATCACCGAACATGAAGGCCGCATTATTCAGAGCCGCAGTGAAGATTCGATTATCAAGGAAGTGGAAGCGATTCGTGACACCACACCCGGTTTCACCGGTGTGATTTCCGATCTGGGCGGACCCACCGCCAATATGTACCGCCTGGCCTGTAACGACCCGGAAATTGAAGCCAGCTGCCGTCGATTGTCCTGTGTCTATCCTGGCGTTTGTAAAAACCTGAATACCGATCACACACCGCTGATTAATCTTTACAAACGGGCCCGTTCACTGCCGGGAATTAAAAAAGTATTGATTGCCTCGGGGCTGCGCTATGACCTCGCTGTGCTGTCACCGGAATACGTCAAAGAGCTGGTAACTCATCATGTCGGCGGCTATCTCAAAATTGCGCCTGAACATACAGAAGACGGGCCGTTATCGCAGATGATGAAGCCGGGTATCGGTACTTATGACAAGTTCAAGCAGATGTTCGATAAATACTCGAAAGAAGCGGGTAAAGAACAGTATCTGATTCCTTACTTCATCGCCGCCCATCCCGGCACCACCGATGAAGATATGATGAATCTCGCTTTGTGGCTGAAACGAAATGGTTTTCGTGCCGACCAGGTGCAGGCTTATCTGCCATCACCGATGTCAGCAGCGGCGGCGATGTATCACTCGGGTAAAGATACCCTGCATAAAGTGCGTCGCAAAGGCGGTGACATTACGGTGCCCAAGGGCCTGAAAGTGCGCCGGCTGCACAAGGCTTTTCTGCGTTACCACGACCCGGAAAACTGGCCGATGCTGCGTGAAGCATTGAAGAAAATGGGGCGTGCCGATCTGATTGGCAATGGCAAGAAGCACCTGATTCCAACCTGGCAACCGTCAGGTACTGGAGAAAGGGGTGAGGGTGCCCGTGTCAGTCGTAAAGCGAAAAGCGTTCAGGGTAATACGCGCCCATTTAAAACCCAGCACACGCGACCGGGTAAAACCAAAGTCAAAGCCTCTCGCCGTCGCCGTTAACAGCAGCGAATAAAAATTTTTCTTATTTGAGAAACATTGATGTTTGCTAACGGTCAATGATGACAGTTTGAATCATTTTAAAGAGGTAGGGATGCCGGGCCAGCAGCTCAATCGGCGTTACGACGGGTTTTCCGTTTTGCTTCACTGGAGCATTGCATTGTTTACAATTGCTTTGTTTGCTTCCGGTCTGTGGATGGTCGATCTCGGGTACTACGACGACTGGTACTATCAGGCGCCATGGTGGCATAAAGGCATCGGTGTCATCACCGCATTGCTCGTCATTATTCGATGGGTCTGGCAGTGTTTCCGAAATAAACCGGCCGGACTTCCCAGTATTCCGATATGGCAGCGAATCAGTGCCAAAGCAGCTCATCTCCTGATGAATCTGGCTATCCTGCTGCTATTCATCACGGGCTATCTAGTGGTCACTGCCAAAGGTGATCCGCTGGGTGTTTTCAACTGGTTCTCCATTCCTTCGCTGTTTAAAGATCAAAGCGGCTGGGCCGATTGGGCAGGGCACATGCACCTGTGGCTGGGCTGGTTTATTATCGCGCTGGCGTCACTGCATGCCCTGGCAGCGTTGAAACATCATTTTATCGATAAGGACGCGACTTTAAAGCGTATGTTTGCCATTCCATCAGGAGATGATTGATGAAAAAAACCTTACTTGCCATGTCTTTTCTGGGATTGTCGGCGATGTTGCCGGTCCATGCCGCCGAGTATGTAATTGACACCGAAAAAGCGCATGCTTTTATCGACTTTCGTATTCAGCATCTGGGCTTCAGTTGGATGAGTGGTCGGTTTAACGATTTTACCGGCACATTTGACTACGATGCTGCGCAGCCGGAAGCCTCTGAAATCGATGTAGTGATCGATGTCGCCAGTGTTGATACTAATTTTGCCGAGCGTGACAAACACTTACGCGAGAAATTTTTGCACACGGATGAATACCCAGAAGCCACGTTTAAATCTAAATCTTTCGAAAAACAGGAAGATGGCAGTTTGCTGCTGACCGGTGACTTCACCCTGCATGGCGTGACCAACGAACTGGTCATCCCGGTTGAGAAAGTGGGTGAAGGCGATGATCCCTGGGGCGGATACCGCGCCGGCTTTGTCGGTGAAACCAAGTTCACCATTGCCGACTACGGTATCGATGTCAGTATGCTGGGTCCATCAGCACAGGAAGTTTATCTGACCCTGTCAATTGAGGGCATTCGTCAGTAACTAAACCTGTTTGGCCAGCTCATAGAGCCGGTCAAACTCTTCTGGCAGGCTGTTTACTGGTAACGACTTTCCCGCGCGGTTATACCAGTAGGCAGCATTGCCTTTATCCCCTTCAACGCGGTGCAGGTAGCCATGCACCATGCACGCCAGACTATCTTCGTAAACCTGAATCGTGTGGTGTGCGCTGTCCCAATCTCCCTGGGCCGCCAGTTCCAATGATTGTAAGTGTTGTGTTGCCATAGTCATCTCCTCCCAGAAATGTTCTGACAACACTATGCTATAACAGATTGAAATAAATAGAAAATATGAGGGTGCCGGAGGCAGGACCGGGCAATGGCTTTATGGCTGGCCGGCCAGCCACAACAGGCCTCCGACGACGGCAAATGGAGAAGTCACAACCACAAACAGCAGGCGCGCTAATTCTCTCAAAACATAGATAGCATCAATAATCAGCATTAACATATTCTGTCCTCGCTCCATCGAATCAGATGCTTTGCATTATAATGCCCGCTTGTGACAGCCAAATGACGACAAACTATCTCGCTACTATGAAAATTCTTGCATTAGATACCTGCACCGAAATGTGCTCTGTTGCCTTGTTGAATCAAAACCAGTTATTTGAGCAGGCAATAATGACCCAACGCGGACACTCAGAACGTGTATTGGGTATGCTCGATGAGCTGCTGCAAAAAGCAGGCGTCGGACTGAAAGATATCGATGTGCTGGCCTTTGGTCGCGGGCCGGGGTCTTTTACCGGCGTTCGTGTTGGGGTGGGCGTGGCTCAGGGCATTGCTTTTGCCCGGCAGCTGCCGGTGGTGCCGGTATCGACGCTGGCGGCTGTAGCTCAGAGAGCGATTGATGAGTTAGGTGCAACACATATTGCCGTGGCACTTGATGCCCGCATGGGCGAAATCTATGCAGCGCATTATCGTGACGAAAACGGGCTAGCAGTCTTGTGTGATCAGGAGCAGGTTTGTCCGCCCGAGCAGTTCCAACCCCTGGATGACAATAAATGGTTTGCTGCCGGCACCGGCTGGCAGGAACACGCCGAAGCATTAAAGGCTGCTTTTGCAGATCGTCTTTCAGGTGAGGATGCCACTTTATTACCTACCGCAGCCGCGATGAGCAAGTTGGCATATAGCCTGGCTGAGCAAGGTCAGACCATCTCAGCAGAGCAGGCTGTGCCAGTTTACCTGCGGGACAATGTGGCCAAGAAAAAAGGCGAGCAGTGATGGCGGTGGAAAAAGACAATCTCTTTGCCGCGCCACTGCAGCAAATGGTCGACTTTCGTTTTGATGAAAGGGTCGTCAGCGTTTTCCCGGACATGATTCAGCGCTCGGTGCCGGGCTATGCCACGCTCATCAGCAACATTGGCACTATGGCAGCCCGTTATGTCCAGGCACATAGTCATTGCTACGATTTGGGCTGTTCTCTGGGCGCCGTCAGCCTGTCTTTACGTCATGCTATTGATAAGCCTGACTGTAAAATCATTGCTGTTGATAACTCCGAGGCGATGATTGCCAAGGCGCGTGAAGTGCTGGCTGAAGATGAAAACTCAGTGCCGGTGGAATTGCGCTGCGCTGATATCAATGAAGTCAGTATAGAAAAGGCTTCAGTCGTTGTTATGAATTTCACACTGCAGTTTATCGCGCCTGAGCTAAGGCAGACGCTGATACAAAAAATTTATGATGGCGTGCTGCCGGGCGGGGTCTTAATCCTGTCAGAAAAACTGGCCTTTGAAGACCCGCAAACCAATCAGTTTCATATTGATTCACACCACGACTTTAAACGCGCCAATGGTTACAGTGATCTGGAAATCAGCCAGAAACGCAGCGCGCTGGAAAAGGTGTTGATTCCCGAGACATTGGCCCAGCATCAATCGCGATTGCAGCAGGCGGGTTTCAGCTTTGTTGAAAAGTGGTATCAGTGCTTTAACTTTGTATCCATGGTGGCGGTTAAATGAGTGCCTATCAACCGCTATTCGATATCCTCGACAAAGCCGGTTTCAATGAATGGCGTCAGCAACTACAAAGCCGTATTGAATCGCAACTATCGTTGACCCGTCACGGCAAGATGCCGATGTGGCAGGAGGCACTGAATGCTTTACCTGCTGTGGTACCCAGTGAGATTGAATTAAAAGATCATGTGACCATCGGCAGGGCCGCCGATCTGGCGGATGTTGATCGCGAAACGTTTATCAGACAGGTCAAACGTTTTCATCCCTGGCGTAAAGGCCCGTATTGGCTGTTTGATATTCATCTTGATACCGAGTGGCGCTCAGACTGGAAATGGGACCGGGTTCTGCCACACCTGAGTCCACTCAAAGGTCGTCGTGTACTGGATGTCGGTGGTGGTAATGGCTATCACGGCTGGCGCATGCTGGGAGAGGGGGCGAACCTGGTGCTGGGGATTGACCCGACACTGGTGTTCACAATGCAGTACCAGCTGATGAATCATTTTATCGGCAGTGACCGTCACTTCGTTGTGCCCATCGGTATTGAGCATATGCCGCATAACCTGGGCTGGTTCGATACCGTGTTTTCTATGGGGGTGTTATACCACCGGAAATCACCGCTGAGCCACCTTCTGGAACTGCGATCCTGCCTTAAACCGGGCGGCGAACTGGTGCTGGAAACCCTGATCATTGAAGGCGGTCCGGAGATGACCCTGATGCCGGAAGAACGCTACGCCAAAATGCGTAACGTCTGGTTTATCCCGTCGGTGGAGATGATGTTACTGTGGCTACGCCGCTGCGGTTTTAAGAATGCACGCTGTGTTGATGTTGATGTGACATCGCTTGATGAGCAGCGTCAGACCGAATGGATGACTTTTGAATCGCTTTCAGACTTTCTGGATCCAGAAGATCGTAGTAAGACGATTGAGGGTTATCCGGCACCGATGCGCGGTATTTTTATCGCTGATGCGCCAAAATGATTACAGTGCGGTGGCAGCCGGTGTGATCGAAATCCACTGACCACTGCTGTTTTTGCAGGCATCCAGAGACTTTACTTCCGTCACGTTATCTTTAGTAATCGAGAGATCGTAAGCAAGACAAGGGTAATGTCCATAGGAATAGGTGTGGTCTATGTTGATCTCATAAGCATTACCGGTTTCTTGATTAACCCAGTAATGACGGGAGCCCACGGCCTCTGTCGACAAAGCCTTTTGCGTCTGTTCCAGATCAGTCGTGGTCATTGAGGTATCAGTCTCAATACCTGCCTCGACGCCTGCGAGCAGATCTAATGAAGCTTCGGTGCTTGTGATGATGCCAAATGAAGCTATCGAGGCAATGCCTATTCTGAGTAGCTTGTTAAACAACATAAACTTCCATGATAGGAGTATAAGCTAGCTATTAAAATACGCCAGTCAATTTCACGGATGAGCAAAACATCCTATAAATGCAGGAGGTTTTTCCTCAAATCAGCTGAGTATATACCTGAGCTGAAAGCATTTCCAACCAATTCAGACTCTATCCCCGGTCACATATCTTCCCCAAAAGACGAATGGCCATGTCCACCTCATAGGTCATTGTATGGTGCTGGCGCAGAAACTGTTTCTGAACCAGATAAGCTTCTCGCTCCAGCATCATTTGTGTTTGACAGGGTACTGGCATATCAGCCATTTTACCGGCTTTATCCTGCAGGTAGTGCACAAGCTCGTGCACGATAAAACCTCTGGCAGTAATACTGCTATCCAAGTTCATTTTTTCATCATAAAAAATGGTAGAGGATTTGTCTTCGTAATAGGCCAGTGCATTGCATTCACGCCCATCGCAGAGCGTGTTCACCAACCTTGAGTGTGTTACCGGCGTTAATGTCGGCATAAGCGCCGGTTCCGGATAAGCACTCAGGCTCACCGCCCACATCAGCAAACTGCTTAATACTTCCTGCATCACAGCTTCCTCCCTGACCATGTTTCAATATCGACATGGCGCTGACCATCACGGTTCTCCACGTTGGCGAATGTTTGCAGGAAAAGGCTTATTGCAGTTTATTGGCCTCAAGATATTGATCGAGAAACTCTTCGACAAAGAAGGCCAGGTCCTCGATTATTTCATCCTGATCAGTGACGTTATTTGCGTATCGGCCCCAGACGAAACCCTTTGTGTGGTAACAGCTGCCACTCGCTTGAAAATAAAGCTGACGATTGAAGTCGAGATAAATGAGATATTCACCAGCATGTTTTTCAACACGGGCAAATAGCTGGGCATCGTCACGCTGGCCAATTTCAATACCGGCCTCTGAAACAAGCGATTCGACCATAGTCTGTATGGCCTTTTCGTCGACTTCTTTCGGTTCGATTGTGTAAACAACAGTCAGAGTTTCCGGCTGATTTATTTCCAGGCCGCTAGAAGATTCTGTGGCTGGGACGACAGAATTAAATAAGATGAGGATGGGGAGTAGTATTAGTTTCAGGCTAAGTTTCATGGTGTTGTAGATGGTTGCCGACATCAGTTCAATCTAGCAGAAACCATGCTGTCGTGAAACAGGCTTAAGCAGAAACAAAAAAGCCCTAAGCAACGAGTGCTCAGGGCTTATATTTGGCGGAGGGACAGGGATTCGAACCCTGGATGGTCGTTAAACCATGCCGGTTTTCAAGACCGGTGCATTCAACCGCTCTGCCATCCCTCCGAAGTTGCGAAATTATACAGATAATACCGGTCAACACAACCGCCGAAGTAAAATTAATTCTGTCTGTGTGAATCCTATTGCCATTTAAAACTTATAGGGTAGGATGTTGTCAATCGCAATAGAGAATTTCATCAACACTACGGAGACACTCTGATGAACTATGATGCTCAATCGACCGTTGCTCGTTCGCAACAGTCAGTACTTGAGACCAACAAGCTACTGAGAAACACGTACAGCTTGCTGGCCATGACACTGGTGTTCAGTGCCATGACCGCTGGTCTTTCCATGGCATTGAACCTGCCTCATCCGGGCATCCTGTTAACCCTGATTGGTTATTTCGGTCTGCTGTTCCTTACCGCCAAGCTGCGCAACAGCGTTTGGGGCCTGGCTTCTGTGTTTGCTCTGACCGGTTTTATGGGCTTTACGCTTGGTCCTATCGTGAACGCCTATCTTGGCTTACCTAATGGTGGCCAGATTGTGATGCAGGCGCTGGGTGGTACCGGCATTATTTTCTTTGGCCTGTCGGCCTATGCAGTGAAAAGTCAGAAAGACTTCAGCTTTATGGGTGGCTTCCTGTTTGTCGGTATTCTGGTTGCCTTCCTCGCTGGTCTTGCGGCTTTCTTCTTTGAGATGCCCGGTCTGTCACTGGCCGTGTCTGCGATGTTCGTGCTGCTGATGGCTGGTCTGATTCTGTACGAAACCAGTCAGATCATTAAAGGCGGTGAAACCAACTATATTATGGCTACCGTCACACTGTATGTGGCCATCTACAACTTGTTTACCAGCCTGTTGCATCTGCTGGGTGCTTTTTCAGGCGATAATTAAACGCTACCGTGAACTGAACGTTTAATTTGTTTTCTAATAAACCCCGCCCTGCGGGGTTTATTTTTATGGAATGACTATGCAGAAAAATCTGGCAGATTGGGATCGGCTTTTACGGATTATCGTCGGCACCGCTATAATAGTGATAGCCTTGTATTATCAGAGTTGGTGGGCACTGCTTGGACTGGCGCTGGTCTTGAATGGTGTGACCGGTCGTTGTGGTGGTTATGCCTTGTTTGGTTTTTCCACTGCCAGGGCCTGCGATACGAAAACCGGTAACAACAACCCGGAATAACGGATATTGAAATGAGCGAATTACCGACACAACTGGTTGACCGCTTCGGACGCAAAGTCACATACGTGCGTATGTCGATCACCGACCGATGTGACTTTCGTTGTGTTTATTGCATGGACGAAGAAATGACGTTCATGCCGCGTGAAAAGCTGCTGACGCTGGAAGAGATCGTTTTCCTGCTCAAGGCTTTCTGTGAACTCGGTGTGGAAAAAGTCCGTATTACCGGTGGCGAACCCCTGGTGCGGCGCAACGTTGACTGGTTATTTGATCAGATAGGTCAGCTTAAACAGAACACCTCGCTCAAAGAGCTGACGCTGACCACCAACGGATCGCAATTGCCTAAACATGCTGAGGCACTGGTCAAAGCAGGGGTTGATCGCATCAACATCAGTCTTGATTCTCTGGACGCTGACAGGTTCAAAGCCCTGACCCGCACCGGTGAGCTGGAGCAGGTGTTGAAAGGCATTGAGGCGGCCAAGCAGGCTGGTTTCAAACGCATTAAACTGAATGCGGTCATTATGAAAGGCCGTAATGAAGATGAAATCATAGATCTGGCCGAATTTGCCATTAACAACGGCATGGATATTTCTTATATCGAAGAGATGCCACTGGGCCAGGTCGATCATCACCGTGGTGAAAGTTACTGCTCCAGTGATGAGGTACTGGAAAAGCTGCAGACCCGTTTCGACCTGCAACCGAGTATCGCCAGCACTGGCGGACCGTCACGGTATTACCAGATGGCGGGGACGGACAGCCGTATTGGTTTTATCTCGCCGCACAGTCATAACTTCTGCAGCAGCTGTAACCGCGTGAGAGTGACCACTGAAGGTCGTCTGCTGCTGTGTCTGGGACAGGAGCACTCGATGGACCTGCGTGACATTATCCGCCGTCATCCGGGCGATATGGATAAGCTCAAACAGGCAATAGTGAAATCAATGGATATCAAACCGGAAGGGCACGATTTTGATATCGAAGCCAAGCCGGTGATTATCCGTCATATGAGTGTGACGGGTGGCTGATTCCAGACTACAGATGAGCAATGCCGGTATTCACCGGCTTCACACCACCACCGTCGTCGATGAACACGGTGAAAGTCGGGAGGTCTCACTGACCGGCGAACGGCCCCTGACTATTTATCTCAATACCATCGAGATCGTCACCTTAATGACCCTCGGCGCACAGCCGGAACTGTTGACCCTGGGCTATCTGCGCAATCAGGGACTGGTCGATACGCTGGAAGAGATTGAATCAATTCAGGTCGACTGGGATGTGGAAGCAGTGGCGGTCACTACCAGCACGGCCAAAGACAATATCGAGCAACTGACCTCACGTCGTACCGTGACCAGCGGCTGTGGTCAGGGTACGATGTTCGGCCATGTCATGGATTCCCTGTCTGAACTGAAACTGCAATGCCCGCCATTCAGTGCAGAATCTATTTATGCCGTGCTCAAGGCACTGACTGAATATAACGAAATGTATAAGCAGGCGGGGGCTGTGCATGGCTGCGCTTTATGCGATGGCACCGATATTCTGATGTTTGTCGAAGATGTAGGCAGACATAACGCCGTCGACGCCATTTCCGGCTGGATGTGGCTGAATGGTGTTGAAGGCGGCGATAAGGTGTTTTACACCACCGGCCGGCTGACTTCGGAAATGGTAATTAAAGTGGCCCAGATGCAGGTGCCCTTATTGCTGTCACGCTCCGGTGTGACAGAGATGGGGCTCAAACTCGCCCAGCAGATAGGTATTGGTATGGTGGCTCGTGCCAAGGGTAAGCATTTTCTGGTCTATAGCGGTATTGAGGCTTTCAGTCAGACCGAAAATGTCGGCTAGCTGTCACTGTCATCAAGCTTTTCAAGCTGCTTGGCCTGCTCCCAGAACGTATCCAACTCTTCCAGGCTGAAATCCTGAAAATCTTTGCCAGCAACGCTGACACAGGTTTCGACAAAATTAAACCGCCGGTAAAACTTCTGATTAGTGCTGGTCAGCGCTTCAACAGGATCTATACCTAAATGCCTTGCCAGATTGCAGCAGGCAAATAACACATCACCCAGTTCATCTTTTAAGTGTTGTTTATCCGCGTCATCAGCAATTTCAACACTCAGCTCATCCAGCTCTTCATGAATCTTGGCGATAACGCCCTGAATATCAGACCAGTCAAAACCGGTTTCTGAAGCTTTTTTCTGCATTGCTACGGCATAAGACAACGCATTCTGTTCGGTATTAATCTGATTAAGCAGAAAACCCTGGTCTGCCATGCTTAATCCTGACGGGTAAAGCGAATGATATGACGACGATCGCGTTTGCTGGGACGCCCCCGTTGCTGGCGAAAACCAAGCGGCTCGTTTTTGATTTGTTCGCGCAGGAGTTCGCGTTTTTCACGGCTGGCTTCCGTTTCCTGATAGAGAGCCTGTGCCTCAGCCGCCGGACGGCGTTGCAGGTTGAGTCCCTGCACAATAATGTCGAATTCGTAGGGTGGTTTGGAAATCGTCAGCTTGTCATCAACCCGAACCGTGCGGCTGGGTTTGACGCGCTGACCATTGATATGAACTTTACCGCCGCTGATGGCCTCAACGGCGAGGCTGCGGGTTTTATAAAACCGCGCAGCCCATAACCATTTGTCTAAACGTTGTGATTCAGATCGGTCGTTATGATCTGCCATTAAGCCTTACCTTGGAGTTGCAGTAATATCGATTCATTTTCCAGTGTCGACGTATCCTGCGTGATTTCCTCTCCCTTGGCAATGGCGCGAAGCAGACGTCGCATAATCTTGCCCGAACGGGTTTTGGGCAGATTATCCGAATAACGGATGTCATCCGGCTTGGCGATTGGGCCAATCTGTTCACCGACCCAGTTACGGAGCTCCTGAGTCAGTTTCTCATCGACACCACCTTCAGGGCGCGTGCCCTTGAGCACCACATAAGCAAACACGGCTTCGCCTTTCACATCATGCGGGCGACCGACAACAGCAGCCTCAGCTACCAGTTCGTGTGCTACCAGTGCCGATTCAATTTCCATGGTACCCAGACGATGTCCGGACACATTCAGCACGTCATCAATGCGGCCCATAATCCAGAAGAAACCATCTTCATCGCGGCGGGCACTGTCACCGGCGAGATAGAACTTACCGCCGAAATAAGGCCAGTAGGTGTCTTTATAACGCTGATCGTCGCCCCAGATAGTCTGAATCATGGAGGGCCAGGGTTTACGAATTACCAGATAGCCACCCTGATTAGGCTTGGTGATTTCCTCACCGTCATCATTAACGATCGCGGCATCGATACCGGGCAAAGCGCGGGTGCAGGAACCGGGTTTGGCATGAGTCACACCGGGCACAGGCGCAATCATATGGGCACCGGTTTCAGTCTGCCACCAGGTATCCACAATCGGGCAGCGACTCTGACCAATCACGTTGTAATACCACATCCAGGCTTCCGGATTGATAGGTTCACCCACGGTACCGAGCAGACGGAGTTTGGACAGGTCATAGCTGTTTGGCACCTCATCGCCGACTTTCATCAGGGCACGAATTGCCGTCGGAGCGGTGTAGAAGATGGTCACGCCATGGCGGGCACAAATATCCCAGAAACGGCCGGCATCCGGCACCGTCGGTACGCCTTCATAAATGATCTGCGTCGCACCGGTGGCCAGTGGACCATAGGCCACGTAGGTATGGCCGGTAATCCAGCCGACATCGGCAGTACACCAGAACACATCAGAGTCCTGAATATCAAACACCCAGCGCATGGAGGTAATGGCATTGAGCAAATAACCCGCACAGCCGTGCTGAATGCCTTTAGGTTTACCGGTGGAACCCGAGGTATACAATAAAAACAGCGGTTCGGCAGCATCCATCCATTCCGGTTCGCAGTCCTCTGACTGGCCTTCAGTCGCATCATGCCACCAGATATCACGGCCATCTTTCATATCGACGCCCTGATCGCAACGCTGATACACGATCACGGTCTCTACTGTGTCACAGCCGTTATCCAGGGCCTGATCGGTGGTTTGTTTGAGTGGCACCACTTTGCCACCACGGTGTCCGCCGTCAGCAGTGATCACCAGTTTGGCGCCGGTATCTTCAATCCGGTCTTTCAGCGATGAGGCAGAGAAACCACCAAATACGACCGAGTGAATCGCACCGATGCGGGCACAGGCCTGCATGGCGATGACAGCCTCGGTGATCATCGGCATATAGATAATGACCCGGTCACCTTTGTTAACACCCTGTGCTTTCAGTGCGTTAGCAAAGACGCATACTTTTTTGTGTAATTCGCGATAGCTGATGTGTTCAACATCGCCTTTTTCACCTTCGAATATGATGGCCGTTTTATCTGCATTTTTTTCCAGCTGGCGATCGAGGCAGTTGTAGGAAACATTCAGCTTGCCATCGGGAAACCAGCGATAGTGCGGGGCATTGCTACTGTCGAGTGTTTGGGTGAAGGGGTGTTTCCAGTCGATCAGGTCACGAGCCAGATCGGCCCAGAAACCTTCATGATCCTTTTTCGCTTTACTGTAAAGCGCATCCAGTTCGTCAGCATGCAACGCAGCACTTTGAACGAAAGCTTCGCTGGGTGGAAACTGACGGTTTTCATGCAGGTTGGATTCGATATTTTCTTGAGCCATATAACGATACCTTTATGATTATTCTCAAGGTAAGAGTATCACTTTACCCCTGAAGAGAATGCCTGTTAAGCAGACATAAAAAACTCTCCCGAAAGCCGGGCTTAAGGGAGAGTTTTTACACAGACGGATTCTAGAAGAAGCCGAGTGGGCTGGTGCTGTAGCTAACCAGCAGGTTTTTGGTTTGCTGGTAGTGCTCAAGCACCATTTTGTGGGTTTCGCGACCGACACCGGATTTCTTGTAACCGCCGAAGGCAGCATGGGCAGGGTAGGCGTGATAGCAGTTGGTCCAGACACGACCGGCCTGAATGCCGCGACCCATTCGATAAGCCAGGTTCATGTCACGGGTCCAGACACCGGCACCTAAACCGAACTCGGTATCGTTGGCGATTTCCAGTGCTTCGGCTTCGTCTTTGAAGGTGGTGACTGAAACCACGGGGCCAAAGATTTCTTCCTGGAAGATGCGCATCTTGTTGTGGCCTTTCATCAACGTTGGCTGGATGTAGTAGCCACTGTCGAATTCCGCACCCAGTTGCTCAACTTCGCCGCCCATCAGGACTTCGGCACCTTCCCGTTTACCGATATCGACGTATTCCATGATCTTGTCGAACTGCATTTGTGATGCTTGAGCACCGACCTGAACCTCAGTATCAAGCGGGTTACCTCGTTTGATCAGCTTGGCGCGTTCAATAACCTTCTCAATGAACTGTTCATAAATGCTTTCCTGAATCAATGCACGTGAAGGACAGGTGCAGACTTCACCCTGGTTGAAGAAGGCCAGTACCATGCCTTCCGCGGCTTTGTTAATAAAGTCTTCTTCCTGATCCATGATGTCTTCAAAAAAGACATTGGGTGATTTACCACCCAGTTCAGTGGTGGAAGGAATAATGTTTTCCGCTGCACGCGACATAATATGCGAGCCGACCGGGGTGGAACCGGTAAAGGCAATCTTGGCGATGCGTTTGCTGGAAGCCAGCGCTTCACCGGCAACACGGCCCATGCCATTAACGATGTTGAGTACGCCCGGTGGCAGCAGGTCACCGATAACTTCCATCAGTTTAAGAATAGAGACCGGCGTGGATTCAGCGGGTTTCATCACGATGCAGTTGCCGGCAGCCAGTGCGGGCGCGATTTTCCAGGCGGCCATCAGCAGCGGGAAGTTCCACGGGATAATCTGTCCCACGACACCCAGTGGCTCATGGAAGTGGTAAGCAACGGTATTTTCGTCAATTTCACCCATGGTGCCTTCCTGAGCGCGGATACAGCCGGCAAAATAGCGGAAGTGATCCGCTGCCAGCGGCACGTCAGCATTCAGGGTTTCACGGACAGCTTTACCGTTGTCCCAGGTTTCTGCCACGGCCAGCATTTCCAGGTTTTCTTCAATGCGGTCAGCGATTTTCAAAAGCACATTGGAGCGGGTAGTGACTGAGGCCTTGCCCCAGGCATCTTTAGCTGCATGAGCCGCATCCAGCGCCAGGTTGATGTCTTCTTCTGTGGATTCAGCCACCTCGCAGAAGACTTCACCGGTGACCGGTGTCACATTATCAAAGTATTGGCCTTTGACGGGGGCAACCCATTTGCCGCCGATGTAGTTTTCGTAGCGTTTATCAAAGTTGACAACGGAACCTTCAGTTCCTGGTTTGGCGTAAATCATGGTTTTCTCTCTCTGTGCTAGTTATTTGATAATTAATATAAGAGTGATGATGCAGGATAAATCCCGCTGTTATCAATACGCTTGACTATAATTCCCAATCACTTGACTTATAGTCCAGAACAGTTTCAAAATTTCGTTACAACCGTATTAAAGAAGCAACGATGCAGATTGAGAAACTCTCGCTGTCAAAACGGCGTGAAAAACGACAATTACTGATCGAAAATAAACTTCGATTTGCCGGACCCGATTCCGAGCTGAGTGTTTACGATACCTATCGTGCTGCCACCGGCGTCGGTCTTGCAGCTGAGCAGTTGCTATTCTGCGGTATGGTCAGCGGCCGTAAAGTCATGCATACCCCGCATCATCAGGAGGGAGAGTTGTTTCTCCCTCACGAATCTTATGTGATGCCGCCCGGTGACTACGTGGAAATTGATTTTCCCGACGCCAAGGAGGAGGCACCTACAACTTGTTTGACAATAGAAATCTCAAAAGATCGCATCAGTAATATTTCCGAACGCATGCGTGACCTGACCAAGCTGGAAATCATTGACCATACTTGGGAATATCAACCCCAAATTATTCATACCCATCACACGACAGACACTCAGCAATTGTTGGAAAAGATGGTTTCTTTGTATACCCAGAATAATCCAGACAAGGAAATCATGCTCGATCTGGGCGTGACGGAACTGGTCATTCGCCTGTTACGTGAGCAGGGCAGAGATGTACTGCTGAGTTATTGTCAACGGGACCCGGACGCCAGCGGTATCACTGCTGCGATTCATTACCTGGAACAAAATCTGACATCACCGCTGGATGTGGACCAACTCTGCCGCCGCGCCTGTATGAGTCGCAGCCGACTTTATGTTGAGTTCAAAAAACAATTGGGTTGTACACCGGGAGAATTCCAGCAACAACTGCGGCTCAAATATGCAGCCGAGGCGATACGCGCTGGCAAGAGTGTGACCGATGCCTGTTACAGCTTCGGTTTCAACGACTTAAGCCACTTCAGTCGCCGTTTCACGCGCTTCTTTGGCTGTTCACCCAGCCAGTATCGGCTGCAATCGGGCAACGAATAAGCACACTGACTGTCCCATTAGTGTCGGCAAGCCTCTTTGGGGCTGTCATAATGTCCCTGTCTTGGCTATTTCCACGGATTGTTAATTTTACCGATGACGTCAGTCGTTTTTCGTTACCTTTTTGTTGTTTTGCTTTTCCTGAGTCTGCCGCTGCAGGCGAAAGAGAGCCGGATCAATATTGATATCCATGGTGTGGATGACAAGATGGCACAGACGCTTAAAAACGGTCTGACCATTGAACAGCAAAAAGACAGTGAACGCCTTAACCCCCGCTATGTAGAAAAACTCTATCAGGACAGCCTTGAGTCATTGCAGAAGATGCTCACGGTCTATGGTTACTATTCACCGAAGATTGAGGGGCAGCTTGAATCTATCGACGATGGCTGGACAGTGGATTATCAGATTGAGCTGGGCCGTGCGGTCAAACTGGAACAGGTTGATTTGCAGATCACGGGCGAGGCAAAAGACGATCCGGAGTTTGAAAAGCTGGCTAAGGAGTTTGCACTTGAATCCGGTCAGCAGCTGAATCATCAGGAATACGAAAGCGCCAAAAAATCTATCCTTAGACTCGCCGCCAGTCGCGGTTATTTTGACGGTGAACTGACCCGGTCAGAGGTTAAAGTCTATCCTGAAAAATATTCCGCAAATGTTTATTTGTATTACGATTCTGGCCAGCGTTACCACTTCGGTAAGATTGATTATCCCGATACAGTGATTGGTGAGAGACTGCTGTTAAAACTGCAGCCGATTGAGCCGGGCGATGCCTACACTGATTCAGAAGTATTAGCCATGCGAAATAACCTCAGCAACAGTGGCTATTTTGACTCGGTCTCAGTTCGCGCTGAGCGGGAACAACGGGAAGACGGCAAGGTACCGCTGTCAGTCAGCCTCAATGAAAAAACCAAACATCTTTACACCGCTGGTGTCGGTTACGGTACTGATACCGGCGCAAGGCTGGCACTGGGTTGGGAAAACCGTTATATCAATGATCGTGGCCATCGCTTGAATGCCGATGCCAGACTGTCACAAGTGGCTAACAGTCTGTCCGCTGATTACGTGATGCCGTTCTGGAGTGAGACCATCAATACGGTCGGCTTTAACACTGAATACAAACAGCAGGATACCGACACCAGTGAAAGCCAGTCTTTTGCCGTAGGCAGCTACTACAAACGTCAGCGTTTCGGCTGGGATGAAACCGGCTCGCTGAAGCTACTGCAGGAAGATTTTGATGTCTCTGACGACAGCGATTCGGCGCTTTTGCTGATCCCGGGTGTTTCCTGGAGCCGTACCTGGGCGGATAACACGCTCTATACCCGGCATGGCGGACGCTTATCGTTATCACTGTCGGGCGCGTCGGAAGCCTTATTATCCGATCTGACCTTTGGCCAGGTCGTGCTGCGGGGCAAATACATTCGCAGTATCGGTGAAAACAGTCGCATTATTACCCGCGCAGCGATTGGTGCCACCGAAGTCAGCGACTTTGAACAACTGCCGCCTTCCTTACGCTTCTTTGCCGGTGGCGATAATAGTATCCGTGGTTTTGATTATCAGTCGCTGGGGCCGGAAGGTGATGACGGCGAAGTCGAGGGTGGCCGTTACCTCGCAGTTGGCAGTCTGGAATACGAGAATATGTTTCTGGGCGACTGGGGCGGCGCCGTCTTTACCGACTTCGGTAATGCCTATAACAGTTTCAGTGACCCGATTGAGTACAGCGTCGGTGTCGGTGTGCGCTGGCGCTCGCCGGTAGGGCTTATCCGGGTCGATATCGCCAAAGCCCTCTCAGAATCTGATGAGTCAATAGCGCTGCATATCGTCATAGGCCCGGATCTCTAAATGCGTAAAAAGCTTTTCTACTCTTTCCTTGTTTTACTGTTACTGATTCTGTTGTCACTGGGGTGGCTGCTGGGCACGCAGTCCGGCCTGAATGCCGCTGTTGGTCTGGCTGAGCGGTTTGTGCCGGCTTTGCAGATTAATCAGGCTCAGGGACGCTTATTGGGCAATATGTCAATGCAGGGTATTCATTACCTGCCGGAAGACAGTAGTGGCGCAGAAATTGAGCAGTTCAGCCTGGATTGGCAGCCGACGGCTTTGTTTAAAGCCACGTTAAGCATTGATGCTTTGAATATCAGTGGTGTCGATATTCATACCGTTGCCGGCGAAGAAACTGCTGAAGACAGTGAACACAGCCTGCCTGAGGTTCAGTTACCGTTGCGTATCCAGATCGCCAGTTTCAGTGTGAATGATGTCGATTTGATTAATGAAAATGGCGATGAAATCAGTCTGATAAGACAATTCCAAACGACGGCAGCACTGAATTACGACGAACTGATAATCAATGAGCTAACACTGAACCGCGACGATTTGGAAGCCCGTCTCAATGGCAAGGTTGCACTACAATCGCCGTACCTGGCCACACTGGACTACCAAGTAACGCTCAAACAACTGTTCGAAGCGCCTTTGCAGGTCGACGGCCATGTGAATGGCAATATCGACAAACTGACATTGAAACAAACTGTATCTGCACCGCTTGAATCACAACAGACTGTTGTGGTGACGGATGCTATGAATGAATTGCAATGGTCGCTTGAGGCCAGTGCTGAGCAGATCAACCTGGCGGCGCTGCTACCTGAACAGCCTACCCGTTTTGAATCACTGAAGATCAATGCCGAAGGTGGCTTGAGTAGCCTCAATGCCAGTCTCAAAGGACAGGTCATCCAGCCTGAGTTGCCTCCCTTGAATATGGAGGCCGATATTGACTCAGATAATCTGGAAAACTGGCAAATGACGCTAAATACAGCGATTAATGAAGCACAGACACTGCATCTTGCCGGCACGGTAGATATCAGTGGTGAAAGTCCCGCCGCTGATTTAACCGCCGCCTGGCAGAATCTGGGCTGGCCATTAACAGGTGAGGAAAAGTTTGTCAGCAGCCCGGAAGGGAAGTTGTCGATAACGGGCACACTGGAAAATTACCAGGCGCAGCTGCAATCATCTTTAATCTGGCAACAGCAGCCACTACAACTGTCAGCAAGCACTGCCGGCAATCTTGAGCAGCTTCAAATTAAATCACTGCAGTTGCAAGGCTTTGAGGGCAGTATGAATGCGACCGGTATGCTGAATTGGCAGGCCACGCCACTGCAGTATCAACTCAATGCTAACTGGGACAACATGGTGCTGCCGGAAAGTCTGGCCCAGCGTGTGGTGAAACTGGAGCAGGGCAGGATTGAACTTGAAGGCAATCCGGAAGCATTACAGCTCTCAACACAGGTTGATGTGATTATTGATGATGTCAGTGCCCGGATTGAAGCCGAGGGCTCGGGAGAGACCAGCCGTGGCTTTGATAATGCCAAGCTGAATATTCAACTGGCGGATGGTTCATTGCACTATCAGGGACCATTGCTTTGGCAGGGTGACACCCTGGTTGATGGCAAGCTGGTACTGAATGAGCTCAATCCCGGTGTATTGGTCCTGGCCTGGCCAGGCAGCCTGAGTGGCCAAACCGATATCAAGCTGACATCCCAGCAGGAAGTCATCAAAGTCAGTGCTCAGGACATAGCCATTAATGGTCAATTACGTGACAGACCAGTCAAACTGAACGGGTCGGTTAGCTACAGTGATCAACTGGTTGATGTCAGTGATCTGCAATTGCAATCAGGACAATCAAGTCTGGCCGCAGACGGGCAGTTACAGGACCGGAATATTGACTTTAACTGGTCATTGCAATCACCTGATTTAAATGATTTTTATCCGGGCGTTTCTGGTCGGCTTGATGCTGAAGGTAAAGTGTCAGGCACAATAGAAAAGCCGGCCATTGATGCGACGCTGAAAGGGAGCGATGTCGCTTATCAGCAGTTTCAGGCCGGCACAGTTAACGGCGATGCCAGTGTCACATTGTCAGACAATGCCGATCTGAATGTGGATATTGCGGTACAGAATCTGATATTGCCCCAGCTGAATGCCGACAGTCTCAATTTTAAGGTTCAAGGTAAACAGAATCAGCACGATATTGAACTGACCCTCGAATCAGCACCTTTAGATTTGTCTCTGCTTGCCCGTGGTGGGTTGCAACAAGATCAGGTCTGGCAGGGCCAGTTACAGGAATTGGCTGTCAGTAATGACAAAGCCGGCCAATGGCAACTGACTGAAAAGGGATCGATAACGCTCTCATCGAATGCGCAAAGCATTCCGCAGCATTGCTGGACTTCAAGCAGTGGCCAATTCTGCATTGAAGCCAGTCATAGCAATCAACAGTGGCAGGCATCGGGTAATTTTGCTGAAGTCCCTTTAAGTCTGTTCGAAGCTTTTGTGGTTCAACTGGAGCAACTGAAAGGCAGTCTGCGAGGCCAGTTTTCACTGGCTTCAGATGAACAGTCCGTGATTACCGGTGAGGGTGAGATATTTCTTGATGATGCCAGTCTGCAACTCAATCAGACTGCGTTAAATCAGCAAAAACCGGTGCCATTGAATAATGTCAGACTGCGTTATCAGATTGACGCTGACAGCAGCACGGCCAGCTTTCATCTGGAACCGCAGCTGGATGGGGTATCGGCAGTCGATGCAGAGCTGGAAACTGCTGGTCTAGACACCTTGATCAATAAGCCGGAGCAAGCGAGCCTGGATGGCAATATCACCACCGCAGTCCGTGACCTGTCACAACTTGAATTATCACATCCGGCCTTCAGTGATGTAAAAGGACAACTTGATATCAACCTGGATATCGGCGGCACGGTGGCCCAACCCCGCATTGAAGGCACTGCCAGCCTGCAGCAGGGGCAGATCGCCATTGTGGATGCCGGCATTCTGCTGAAGCAGATTGAAGCCCGTGTTGATGGCAATCTTGATGCGGTTAATTTCGACTTTCAGGCACATTCCGGTGAAGGAAGCCTGAATGGCGATGGTGTCTTTAAACTGACGCAATCCAGCTGGGAGCTGACGACCAATATCAAAGGTCAGCAGTTTGAGGCCATGAACACACCTGAAGCGCTGGTGATTGCCGAACCGGATTTAACCATCTCAGTGACGCCTGAAAAGACACTGGTTAAAGGCAAGGTGCACATTCCCAGGGCACAGATAGAACCGACACAATTCAATTCCAGTGTCAGCCCCAGCCGTGATGTGGTTGTCGTGACTGAGGAAGAGAAAGTCACTGAATCCGGGGCGGTCACAGAAATTGATATTACTGTCAGCCTCGGTGACAAAGTCAAACTCAAAGCGATGGGCTTTCAGGGGCGTCTGACAGGCTCTCTGCGCGTGTTTGGCAAGACCAGCGATATCTTACTGGCCAATGGCGAAATTCTGGTGAAAGACGGCAGTTATGTCGCCTATGGCCAGACCTTGCATGTCGATGATGGTGCTATTCGTTTCGCGGGCGGACCGATTGATAATCCTGAACTGGATATCAAGGCTGTCAGGAAAGGGGATACCTATAGAGTCGGTTTGCATATCCAGGGCACCGCCGCCTCACCGCAGGCGGATCTGTTCTCTGACCCCAGTATGGGGCAGGACGATATTTTGTCCTATCTGCTACTGGGCAAACCGCTTAATCAGGCCAGCGCCACTGATGCGGCGATACTGGCTTCAGCTGCCACCGGCATGGGGCTGCAGAACGGTGCGATGATTGGTGATCAAATCGCCAGTACTTTCGGTCTGGATGAGTTTTCGATTGAAGGAGACAGTGCCGAAAATGCCGCTTTGCAGGTGGGTAAGTATCTGTCACCCAAGCTCTACCTGAGTTACGGTATTGGGGTGTTTGAATCAGTCAGTACAGTCGAGCTGCGTTACCAGTTGAGTAAAATCTGGGCATTGAAAGCTGAGTCCGGCACTGAAAGCGGGATTGATCTGCTCTACACCTATGAACGCGGTGGCCCGGACGAATAACAGATACAAAAAAGCCCTGCAGTGCAGGGCTTTAAAATGGCGTATGAGGTTTTATAGCAACTCGTTGCTATGAAACTTGAGCCGGTCTGGCATCAAACGCGGTTTTTCTCTCTGATTTCGTCCAGCGTTTTACAGTCGATGCAGAGTGTGGCGGTCGGACGGGCTTCCAGTCGACGGATACCAATTTCAGTACCACAAGACTCACAAAATCCGTAGTCACCTTTTTCCAGGTCAACCAGCGATTCGTCGATTTTCTTAATCAACTTACGTTCGCGGTCACGGGTACGCAGTTCCAGGGTAAATTCCTCTTCCTGGGTAGCACGGTCATTCGGGTCAGGGAAGTTGGCTGCCTCGTCCTGCATATGGTGAACAGTGCGGTCAACTTCTTCGCGCAGTTGGGCGCGCCACGTCATCAGAATGTGGCGGAAATGCTCAACCTGAGCGTCGTTCATATATTCTTCGCCTTTTTTCTCCTGGTAAGGAGTGAACTTAGCGTCGACTTGAGTGTTTTCCATGTTAAAACCTCATACTTTCTAAAACCAAGGGCGAATCTATACCAGAACGCCCTCACATGTGCAAAACTAAAATTTCATTTTATCCCATTTGGAATGACAGAAATCATTAATAAGGCAATTAAATGCGGACATTTTTGATAGTGTTCTCATTCTGGCCGAAACCGGGCCCGACGACTGTCACAGCGCTCGCCCCGCGCATCAGAGCAGAGCATATATAAGCCTGCTTGCGATGTATGCAGGTAGGTTGACTTGTTATCCATCACAGCGAATAAATCAGGCATCGTTTCCTACCTCCCATGGCCCATCATACGCCAGAGAAAAAGGTTAAGATCAAGCTCCGGAGAGCCATGTTATGGCGGCTGGAAACGAGGAAAAGATGGTAAAAGCGGCAAGCTGTTGATTTTTAAAGAAGGAGACACATGAGCAGAGCAATCAGCAAACGGGCTCAGGCGATTTCACCTTTCCATGTGATGGATATTCTGGCCCAGGCCAAAGCGCTGCAGGCGCAGGGGCACGACATTATTCATATGGAAGTCGGTGAACCTGATTTTGATACCCCCAGGCCGATTATTGACGCTGGCATCCGGGCGCTGGAACAAGCCAAAACCCATTACACGCCGGCACTGGGTCTACCTGAACTCAGGCAAGCCATTGCAGATTGGTATCAATCGCATTATGGCGTTACTGTCGCAGCTGAACGTATTGTCATCACGCCCGGTGCCTCCGGTGCCTTGCTGCTGGTCATGGGCGCCTTGCTTGAAAGCGGGCAAAAAGTCATGCTGGCCGATCCGGGCTACCCCTGCAACCGCCATTTCGCCCGGTTTGTGGAAGGTGATGTTAATGCCGTACCCGTCACCGCTGAAAGTCATTATCAACTGACTGCACAACATGTCTCTGAACACTGGGATGAACAAACCTGTATCGCTCTGGTTGCCTCACCGTCGAATCCAACCGGCACCGTCCTGGATAAAACTGAACTTGCTGCCTTATCCGCAGCCGTCAAACAGCAGCAGGGCAGCTTGATCGTCGATGAAATCTATCACGGCCTGACCTATGACGACTTCGACGCACCGACGGCATTAGCCGTCGATCAGGATGCTTTTGTTATCAACAGCTTCTCCAAGTTTTTTGGTATGACAGGGTGGCGGTTAGGCTGGCTGGTTGTGCCCGAAGGCTACACCGAAGTGATGGACCGACTGGCACAAAACCTTTATCTGGCTGCACCCACCATGTCGCAATATGCCGCGCTGGCTGCATTTGAATCCGACACACTCACTATTCTCGAACAGCGCCGCCAAATCCTGCAGCATCGTCGTGATGCCTTGTTACCAGTCCTAGAGGAAGTCGGCTTTCATTTTGCCGTCAAACCCCAGGGGGCTTTTTACCTCTACGCAGACTGTTCATTGCTGCTGACTGAAAAGGTCCCAGACAGTATGGCCTTGTCTCGTTATCTACTTAAAGAAGCTGGTGTTGCGATAACGCCGGGATTAGATTTCGGTCATTTCGAGGCTGAAAAACACTGCCGGTTTGCCTACACCACTAATGAGGAACGGTTGAGCGAGGCCGCAGAGAGAATTGGACGGGTATTACTGTAGATAAAGAGCCACAAAATCAGGACCCTACTGCCAAGACAGTTATCACTATGTTTGGCAGAAATATTTGGCGCACAAAGCAAATAATTTCGAACTCCGATATTCAATTGAGTCTTTCTCATTAATTGCAATGTCTGCTCATCCTGTTAATTTACTAGTCAATGGGTGGTGTAATGGCGGGAGGACGTATGCAGCAGATAATTGAGTGGGCAGATGCTGCGGGCCTCGCATTTCTTGCTGTACTGGCTGGTTTTGCGTTCTATAAAGCCCTGGTTTTTACAGTTGGCCGTTTCTCTAAACCTACGTCTATCGCCCGTATATTTTTTGACGCGGCAGCCCATGCGCTGGGTATGACCTTATGCCTGTTAGCACTGAACAGTGTTTTACACACAGTACCTCAGGATCTTGCCCTGCTTGGCGTCATTCAGCACATTACAACGCTCCTGCTGATCATTGCACTCACCTGGGTAGCAGTTGCGCTTACCTCTGCCATTGGTGATGTGATTGTCAAGCTGAATCCTGTTCTGGAGGATGAGTGGAAGCGGGCCCGCAAAATTGAAACACAGACACGTTTTCTGGTTCGTGGTCTGAATATCGTCATTGTACTGGTTGGCGTGGGTGTGGCATTGATGACCTTTGACTCTGTCAGCAAGGTGGGCACCAGCCTGCTTGCCTCGGCAGGCATCGGTGGCATTATCATCGGCTTTGCTGCACGCCCGGTTCTGAGTAATTTGCTGGCGGGTATGCAGATCGCACTGACCCAGCCATTACGAATTGATGATGTGGTGCATGTTCAAGGGGAGTGGTGCTGGGTAGAAGAGGTGACCGCTACTTATGTTGTGTTACGAGTGTGGGATCTGCGTCGCCTGGTGGTACCGCTGCAGTGGTTTATTGAAAATCCATTTCAGAACTGGTCAAGAAATAGTGCAGAGTTGATGGGCAGTGCCATGATCTGGGTGGATTACGGTATTCCTGTAGATCCACTCCGTGAGGAGTTTGCCCGTTTGTTGGAGGCATCAACAGATTGGGATCGCGAGATCTCAAGTGTCCAGGTTGTGGAAGCAGGTGAAAAGGCGATAAAGATTCGCTTTCTGATGAGTGCCAGGAACTCAACCAAACTCTGGGATCTGAGATGTTATGTTCGTGAGCAGATGATTGTTTTTATTCAACAGAAGTTTCCAGAGTATCTACCCAGGTTTCGTGCTCATATCGTGGACAACCAGTTTGAATAACAATATTTGAGCATACTCGTGTTATCAAGTTACTACTTGGCGGAACATTTGAACAAATTTACGATAACCTGGGAACAGCATTAGCGTTCACCCCTCATATCAATTATGAAAATCAAACAGTACCAAGTAGATGCCTTTGCTACACGTGCGTTCGAAGGAAACCCGGCAGCTGTCTGTCCATTGGACAACTGGCTTGAAGATGACCTGCTTCAAGCCATTGCAGAAGAAAATAACTTATCGGAGACAGCGTTTTTTGTTCCCAGCGCTAAGGGATTCAGTCTTAGATGGTTTACCCCGATTAAAGAAATAGATCTGTGTGGCCATGCCACACTGGCCACGGCCCACATCATTTTTGAAACCCTCGGTTATAAAGAGCCAGTTATTACCTTTGAGACACGTAGTGGGGATCTGCATGTCAGGAAGCAGGAAGGCCTATTGCAAATGGATTTTCCCGCCTCTGAGTTAAATGTCTGCATGATGCCTGAAACCCTGGTTGAAGCACTTGGCGTGCAGCCCCGTGAGCTGTTGGCAGGAGATGATTACTTAGCCGTGTTTGATAACGAAGCTGCTGTTCTTGCCATCAAGCCCAATCACGAGTTGCTCAATCGTCTTGATTTGCAAGGGGTAATCGTGACTGCACCAGGCGACGATGTGGATTTTGTCAGTCGTTTCTTTGCACCCAAGATCGGCATACCCGAAGACCCTGTCACCGGTGCTGCTCATTGCAAACTTGCACCCTACTGGGCCGGGAAGCTTGGCAAAAACACGCTATCCGCCAGACAGGTATCCTCACGTGGAGGCAATCTCATCTGTGAGGTAAAAGGTAACAGGGTGTTACTGTCAGGCAGTGCGGTCACGTTTATGGAGGCAGAAATTGCTTTCGAAACCTAATATAAGTCAATAGAGCAGAAGCTTAATTCGCTGATGCCTCATTGCTTTCCCTTAGATTACGTCCTGACCTGAATCAACCTCGGACAGATCACATCATCAAAACTCCAAGCCAGCTATGATGACGTCCTCAAGTTTATCTATCTGTACTCGTTGAGCGGAGGCGCCTCTTTTTCTGAAAACCGTCTGGCGTTCGCTTGATGACTGATAGGGGAAGAGGGTGTCAGAAAGAATTGCTTATTTTGATATTTTACGTGCGATTGCCATAGTTGGCGTGGTGGCCCATGCATCGGGTACAGGGCTCAGTTTCGATGTAGCCAGCATCAATTTTAATTTCACTGTGCTGTGGCGTAACTTGTTGAATTTTGCGGTTCCGTTGTTTCTGGCCATTTCCGGATTCTTTGAGTCCTATGCGCTGATAGCCACCTTTAATCAGCCGGGGGAAGCAGTTAAAGCGGTTAAACCCTCATCCTTTCTTTACTCGTTTTTCCTGGTTATTTTCCTGTTCAAAAATCAGAACTGGATTCGGTCAACATTGCTGAAAAAGCTTAGTGAGATGTCGTTTGGGATATATTTTATTCATCTGTTCACACTAATTACCTGTTTACTTACCGGCAAACAAGATTGTTGGGGTTTCGATAAGGTGTCATCGGGACTTCAGTAATCGCTGCCCGGCAACAGAATCAATCAAATTTTAATCAATCATTTCGTATTCACTCGGCTGGTTCACATAAATGCTCCGGTGTGCTGTTGGATTTCTATCCATGGGACGTTAAGTTATTTAAATGGTTTTTAAAAACACTGACAGATTACAACGTTCATTACTGGCCATTTTCGGAATTGCGATCCTGAGTATCGTAGTCCTGACCATATTGGCTTATCTTCAGGCCCGCACTGAAGAGCAGAATCGAGAGTTGGCATCGCTGGGTAACCAACAGATAGTGCTGGTGCAAAGCGTCGTTCGAACCCTGGTACAGGCTGAGGCCAGTCAGCGTGCCTATTTTCTGAGTGGCGACGCCGTCTACAAGGAGGAAGTCCAGGACACGGTGACCAAGCTCGGCGATGAAATGGCTAAACTTGAGCGGCTTGATGCACTGATGCCATCAGCACCAGTCAATCACACTGCTCGTCTGTTTGAACTCGTCAACATGAGAATCGCGCAACTGGAATCGAAACTGGCGATGAGTTTTGAAGAGGGACTTCAGGCAGTTCGTCAATCTATTCAAAGCCAGGAAGGCAAGCAGATGATGGATGCCTTAAGGGATATTGCACAACGCATTAACGATGAAGAGCGTCGCTTTATTGCCCAGCGTGCGGCGATGGCTGAGCAGAATGCCCGGCAACGGATTCATTTGCTATTGGGGGCAGCGATCCTCAACCTGTTGCTGTTGAGCATGGCTTATCGGGTTGTTCAAAAAGCGACTGGTCGTAATACCCAGTTACTGGACGAGGTCCACAATAAGACCCAGGAAATTGCCAGTATCAATGAGTTCAGCAGCAACCTTCAATCCTGCTCTACCGTAACGGAAGCGCATGAGCTTTTCCGTCACTACATGCAGCGACTGTTTCCTGAGTGCAGCGGTGCCCTCTACATTATGCGTAGTTCCCGTAACCTGCTGCACATTGCCACCAGTTGGAATGAAGGAGAGTCACCATTTGAGGAAATGATGGAACCCCGTGACTGCTGGGCGTTACGGCGTGGTAAACCGCATGAGGTCATTGATATAGCACATGAACTGAGTTGCCGTCACCTAAATCAAGATGCAAGAGCCAGTGTGTGTGTCCCGCTAATATCTCAAAGCGAAACGATTGGGATGCTGCACCTGCGTATTGAAGATAAAGAGTTACTGCCGCTGGTGCGTGAGCGTTCTGATGCGATGGTGCATCATATCAGCGCTGCGCTTTCCGGTATTTTCCTGCGTGAAGCTTTACGCGAGCACAGTATCCGCGATCCGATGACACAGCTGTTCAATCGCCGTTATCTGGAAGAGAGCATTGCCAGAGAGCTTATCCGGGCTCGTCGCTCCGGCGGCAATTTCAGTGTAATCATGACCGACATCGACCATTTCAAATCGTTCAATGATAACTATGGTCATCAGGCTGGTGACGCCGTGATCAAAGCCTTTGCCAGTCACTTGCAGAGTCATGTCCGGGGCGAGGATGTGGTCTGTCGTTATGGGGGAGAGGAATTTCTCATCCTGCTGGTCGGCGCAACCCATGAACAGGGGCTGGAGCGGGCCGAGGTGTTATGCCGCACAACTTCAAAACTGGAAGTGAACGCTGATATTACGCCGATACCGACGGTGACCGCTTCCTGGGGTGTTGCCACCTTCCCTGATCATGGTGAAAGCTGGGAGGGCGTCATCAGTACTGCTGATGCTGCGCTTTATCTCTCCAAACGCAACGGACGCAATCGTGTGTCATCTGCGATTGATCTGACCAGGGCGAAAGAGGAAAGCAATTCAGAGCCTGATACAGACTAGTTACAGAGGTGATGTTGCTTAAAATCAGACAGGCGGTGAAGCAAGCTGTTTAAAACTGCTGCGTAGCCCACTCTGAACTAGCAAAATGGCTATCCGTTCTGCCGGTGATGAGCAAAACGGATAGCCGCAAGTTAGATGTGAGTAGCCTGGATAGGCCTGATTCAGTTAACTCAGGTTCTCCATGGGTGGTCAGGTAAGTCACAAACACCAATCGTTTCGACCCCTGCACGAGCTACCAGATGGTCATTTTCTACGGAACTGCCACTGACACCGATGGCACCGGACATGTAGCCATCCTCATCAACAATCGGTACGCCACCGGGGAAAGTGATCAGCCCGTTGTTAGAATGTTCGATGCCATATAAAGGCTGGCCGGGCTGGGACAGCTGCCCAATTTCGCCACTGGGCATGCCGAAATACAGTGCCGTCTGTGCTTTTTTTATTGCAATATCGATGCTGCCGACCCAGGCATCATCCATACGGTAGAATGCTTTCAGGGCGCCGCCAGAGTCGACAATAGCGATGCACATACGGGTTTCAGTCGATTCGGCTTTCTCAAGCGCACCATCAATCGCTTTATTTGCTGCTTCTGAAGTGACGTGCATAAAAACCTCCTTGATAGATAGCCGGATCGTCATATCGGACACTCTGTCGACCAGGGATTAATGACCCAGTTAGGATCCAGCTAACTTCTGGTTTGAAAATGTCAGTCTTTCTTTCTGGCAGAGTATCGACATCAAAGGTGACAACATATCAAGCAGTTTTGCTTTGATAGCAATCATCTGATTCCATAAAAAGTGTCAACGAAATGATCGGGCCGCCTAAAATGTCCGATTTGTTTCTCTATGAGAAGGCAGACACAATAAATACAGCCTTGCTGGAACAACGGAGACAGTATGTTCTCGTCCTATTTGTCTTTATTCATCCTGTTCTTGCTGATTATTCTGTTCTGGCAGTTATGCTGGTGGGGAGTGAAAATTGTATCGGCTTTGTATGCACGCTTTGTCGTTTTGCTGGCTGAAGCGAAACAACAAAAAGAGGTCACAGGACTCTGGCTGAGACTCAGTTCCTCTTTTCCCAAAACGAGTCAATATTTGCAGACAAGATTGACGACAAAACGTTTTTCCGGACTGATGTTAAGCATGATTGTGCTGGTGTTGTTCTATTTTCTGGCGCTGTTCGGTGGCCTGGTTGAGGAACTGCTGGAGGCCGAGGAAATGGTTCAGTTTGATTTTTGGCTCAATCAGCAAATGGGGCTGATACAAACTGACAGTATGCTGACGATTTTTGCCTGGCTTACCGATCTGGGCGGCTCACCAGCATTATTGGCAGTGGTCATTGTGGTTACCGGTTTACTCTGGGCACATCAGCGAGCTCACCTGATTGTTCCGATGTGGCTAACACTGCTGGGCTCACAATTAATGACCTATACCGGTAAATTCCTGTTGCAACGGGAACGGCCTGAGTCAGTGACCGGCCTGGTTGAGATAACACCTTCTTTTCCCAGCGGTCATGCGACCAGTGCACTGGCTGTGTACGGGTTTATGGCCTATATCATCAACAGGGAACTCAATACCCCGCGTCAGCGATTCGAATTGATTTATTGGACAATGGTATTAATCGGGCTGATTGGCTTTAGTCGATTGTTATTAAACGTGCATTATGCCAGTGATGTGGCAGCTGGATTTCTTGTCGGCAGTTTCTGGTTATTGCTGGGGATAGCGGTTGCTGAGCAGCGTCATAGAAGTCAGTAGCGAGAGGGAGTCCTCGCCAGTTCGACTGGATTAGCGGTCTGGTATTGAACGTGGATTATGATGAGCAGCAGCTATGGGGAGCGTATGCACAATATGGCCATTCCAATCTGGCTAAAACTCGGCTACACAGGACTGGTCTTCATTATTGTACCGGTGTACTGCCGTGAGTTAGGCCCCAGTAATTTCCTCTGGTTCTCGGATATCGCACTGATATCCCTGGTGGCAGCAGTCTGGTTGGAGAGCCGTTTGATATCGAGCACCATGGCAGTGAGTGTGCTGTTTCTGGAACTGGCCTGGGTATTTGATTTTTTCAGTGGCGGCCGGTTTATCGCTATTGCCGCCTACATGTTCGCTGAAGACGAGCCCTGGCTTATCAGGTTGTTGTCAGGCAGCTTTCATCTTGTTTTGCCGCCTTTATTGCTTTTTTTATTGTTTCGGCTTGGCTATGACAAGCGGGCCTTGTCATTGCAGATTTTAATTGCTCTGATTGTGCTGCCGCTGACTTTTGTGCTGACAAGCCCGTCGGACAATATTAACTGGGTTTATGGGTTGGGACAGCCACAGGATATGTTGCCGCCGCTTGTTTATTTATGTCTGTTTTTCCTGACGCTGGTGTTGGTGGTTTATCTGCCATCACATCTTTTATTCAGACACTTTTTTATAGCTAATAGAACAGAGTAACCGCTATGAACATCAGTCAAATTTGGGGGATGCAGAGTAAGGGCATTTTAAGATAACATCCTATTTTATATGAGAAATCTGTTATTCAGGCAGAAATCACCTGAGGTCCCACAAGGGCTGGCCAGACTGAAGTGGTATGGTCCTGGCCTACTGTGGATGCTGTCTGCAGTGGGGACCGGTTCAATCCTTTTTACACCACGAGTCGCTGCTGTTTACGAATATCAGCTTTTCTGGTTGTTAGTCCTCGTTGTCTTTTTTATGTGGATCATGATCCGCGAGATGGCCAGGTTTTCTATTGCCAGCGGACATACGATGCTGGAGGGCATGTATACCCTGGGCGGGCCAAAAGGCTGGGCAGTCTGGTTTATATTCCTGCCCCAGTTACTTGCTGCCAGCGTCGGCATTGCTGGACTTTCAGGCGTGGTTGGCAGCGCTTTGCAGAGTGTATTACCAGGGAGTGGCAGTTTGTACGCCAGCCTGTTAATTGTGGCGTGCACGGTGTTTGTCGCCTCAGGAAAGTATCTGCTTATTGAGCGTTTCAGTCGGATCATGGCGATTATGCTAATGGTCATGGTGATTATTGCTGCTGTGGTGGTGTCTCCTGATTTGGCCCGGATGGCACAGGGCCTGAACCCCGCCTGGCCTGAGCAACCTGACCTTTATATTATCCTGCCCTGGGTCGGAACAATTCTGGCCGGCTCGATGGGCATTGTCTGGTTCGGTTACTGGACAGCAACACGGGGCTTTGGCGGTGGTCTGGAAACTCTGGATCGTGATGACGAACAAGCTAACGGCGCCACCGAAACCGAGTCGGATCAAACCCGCCAGGCAAGGATTGACCGTACCAAAGACTGGGTAAAAGTCATGTCCGGTGCTGCGACTTTGGGTGTTGTAGGCGGCCTTATTGTAATCAGCGCGTTTTTGATACTGGGCACTGAATTGCTGGCACCGGATGGCTCTGTTCCCAAGGGCACTGATGTGGCCGTGGACTTAACCAGCCTTTTTTCAGAAGTCTGGGGGCAGGCCGGCGAGTACCTGTTGCTGGCAGCCATTATTATTGCGCTGGGCGGCAGTGTGCTGGCTAACCAGGATGGTTGGGGCAGAAGCTTTGCGGATATCACTTTGATCCTGACCCGGCCTCAACGTGAAACCGGTGAACTGAATAAAGCCTTAAAAATGCTCCAGTCCATTGTGGGTAAAACAGGCTTTCTGTTATTTAAGCGTCTGCACCTGAAAAGGCTTTTTGTTGCCACCGTCACTGGCATCGTGCCGATTGTCATTGTTCTGATGTTTAAAGACCCGGTGAAGGTGATGTCGCTATCAGGCATTATCGCTGCGTTGCATACACCGTTTATTGCGCTGACCGCGTTGTATGTCAACCGCACCCGCCTGCCGGAACAGATCAGGCCGAATATTCTGGAGACAAGCTGCATGCTCTCGGCCGGACTGTTCTATCTGGGTTTTGCCGGTCTCTATGTCTGGGACTTATTTGCCAATGCCGGTTCGGGCGGTTAGTTATTTCATAATGACAAGCAAAAAAGTCAGCCAGACCGGGCCATTCATTACAGAGGAAACAGGATGAAAGTCGATGACTGATTGGATCCAGGTAAGCCTGCTGACGCTGATGGCGGGGATCATGATGCCTGTCGGTGCAGCACTTGCGAGTGTTGAGCGTATTCAACCGCGTTGGCTGGAGACCGAATTCAGGCACGCGGTGATTGCTTTTGGCGGCGGCGCTTTGCTGGCCGCAGTGGCGCTGGTGCTTATTCCTGAAGGCATCAAGGATCTGTCAGTCATGGCTGTGTGTCTCTGCTTTGCCGGTGGTGGCCTGACATTTATGCTACTCGACATATTGCTGGCTGCGAAGGGCACTTCTGCCAGTCAGTTAGCTGCGATGCTGGCCGACTTTATTCCTGAAGCGATGGCGATGGGGGCGACTTTTACCGTTTCTCCTGATGCGGGCCTGTTGCTGGCGTTAATAATTGCTCTGCAGAATCTGCCTGAAGGTTTCAATGCCTACAGGGAGCTAGCAGAATCAACGCGCAATCGACCTGTCTATCTGGTCGTTGCTTTTGTGTTTATGGCTTTGCTTGGACCGCTAGCCGGTCTTACCGGCCATTTTTTCCTGGCTGAGTATAAAACCCTCATTGCTGGCATCATGGTATTTGCCGCGGGCGGTATTCTTTATCTTATCTTTCAGGATATTGCACCGCAGGCCAGATTAAAAAACCATTACGCGCCGCCGCTTGCTGCGCTTGGCGGGTTTCTGCTGGGTTTGATTGGACATATGCAGTTAACACCCTAAAACAAACTCAGCAGCAGGAATTAAGCTGCGTCACCTCCTCACACTGAGCGTTATCATGAATGAACGAAAATGGTTAAAGCCTGTCACAGCTTTTGATTAAGCTATTTATGCTGTGTTAGCTTAGTTAATTGTGTTGAAAAATGGCTGCAAGAGGTGAGGGGCCTGACAGTCGCAGCTTTCAGCCAAAGAGAGAGATAAATCCATCAATAACAACGAGAGGACAGGTGCTGTATGGTGTCTGAAGGATTAAATAATAATACCCCGTCGTGGGCCAGCATCCTTGGTGTGGTGGCTATCATGCTGGGGGTTTTTCTAACTGCCGTTCATGGCAACGAAGCAATGAAACAGTCTGTTATCGTCAACAACATGCCCGCCAGTGGTGTGATGCCTGAAGCAGACTGTCCTGAAGAAGAGCTTGAAGAAGAAGGTATTACTGTCGCTGAATGCGAATATCTGATTGACCATGTCAAAGGTATTGCGCTGGCCGCCCCTGACTGGTTCCCCACTGCACAAATGACACTCGCCGGTATCGGTGCTGTGCTGGCATTTCTCTCCATCATCATTGGTGGTGCACTGGTGAATTACACCCCCTGGGCTTCGAAAGCGGCTGTTGTCGTATTCAGTGGTCTGGCTGCCGTTGATTTACTGCAGTTTGCTGCCGTAGTAAACACGGGTCCGACCCTTCGAGACGTCTACCTGGGTGGCATTCTGCTCTGGTTTGTCCTGCACCTGATGCTAGTCGTCGGCGCACTCGCGGGCAGACACACAGAAGCTGAAGCTTAATTCTTCAATCATTGCAACGAACTATAAACGGAAGCTGTTATGCAAAGACAAGGTTTTAACAGAACGGCGGTAATCCTGCATTGGTTGCTGGCTGTTTCAATTTTCTTTTTATTCATATCCAGTTGGTGGATGATGGGCCTGCCGCTGCCATCACCGGAATTGCAGTTCCGGGCTTTCCCATTCCAACTTCATAAAAACATCGGTATCACACTGGTCATCATCATTCTGATGCTGCTGTATGTGCGTTTGCGTTATCGTCCGGCGCCAGTGGATTCGACCCATATGACCGGGTGGATGCACTGGCTGGCGATCCTGGCTCACGTTGCCATTTATGGTCTGGTACTCGCGGTTTGTGTGACCGGTTATCTGTCATCAGCCCATACCCGCTGGGATACCGTGTGGTGGTGGAGTATTGAATTCCCGCGCATTGCGGCACCGGATGAAGAGATGAACGAGTTCTGGGGTGAACTGCACACTTATGCAGCCTGGGCCTTGCTCGGTATCATCGCTGTCCACGTTAGCGGGGCGATTTACCACGCTTTCCGCAACGATGGCATTGTACGCCGTATGATGCGCTGGTAAAGAGAGTGGAAATGATGAAAAATGGGTCGCTAAGCGGCCCATTTTTTTGTCTGTAACAAAAGCAGAGATAGGCTGATTTATCTGATAACCAGCTCAAGGAGAGAATAATGCAAATCATGGATGTTACCTGGGGCAGAGCGGCCAGCGTCTGGTGGAGTATTTTCTGGCGTACTTTTCTGATTACAGTCTTGCTGGCGATTGTGTTTGGTTTTCTCACCGGTTTTCTTCTCGCACTTGCAGGGCTGGAAGAAAAAACCTTACTCTGGGGACAGCTCGTCGGAATTGCATGCGCCATCATCGGTGGTGTCTGGGCGGTCAAGAAAGTGCTGGAAAAGGAATACCGCCAGTATCGACTGGTGTTGATACCCTCCAATGAAGCACAAATGCAGCAAAGTCTGGAAAATTGAACCGTGTCTATCGGGAGAAAGTCTTATGGATGATCCCAGAGTATTCTTCGCCGCTGAACGAACATTGCTGGCCTGGCAGCGAACCGGCATGGTGTTAATGGCTTTTGGTTTTGTTGTTGAACGCGCGGGCTTGCTGCTAAAAGCTTTGGGCCATGTTAATCCACTGCATGACCTGACGCTGTTCTGGCTGGGCGTCGTGTTTATGCTGCTCGGGGTACTCACTATTGTGATCGCCGTGTTTCAGTTTTCCCGGCTCTTACCCTCATTCTCAGAGGTCGAGAGGCCAGCCGGTTACCGGGTCGGTATCAGTCTGGGCCTGAACCTATTGGTCGCGATGGCTGGTCTGATTATGCTGTTGCTGCTGTTATTCCTGCGTTTTTAATCGAGTTGCTTGCATGTGCTGAAAGGACAGGCATACTCAGTCATTCAAAATAAGACAAGGAGAAAACCATGACAATTGCTTTAACACCGCTTATCTCGCTGATTGCCGGCATTCTGGTGCTACTGGTACCGCGTCTGCTTAACTACATCGTTGCTATCTATTTGATCGTGATTGGTCTGGTGGGCTTGTTTGGCGGAAACATAAATTTAACGCCATGAACCGCTGATATTTGTAGTAAAACGCCTCGGACCTGCCGGGGCGTTTTTTTCTGTCGTTAATCATTACCTGCCCGCAATAAGGGCAATATTTCCCGAAGCGGCTGCTCAGGCAGACTGACCAATGGACTTTTGTTTTTGTTCTCTATGCTGAGCAGGCTTATCAGACCGTTGAGGGCATGACAGACCGCATCCGTTCTGACCGTCCAGGTGTTAAAATTGGTAATCATGCCGCCATGAGCGCGCCTTGGATTGGCAATGTCATAACTATTCTGAGGACTGTAAGCATTTTGTATCAGCCAGCGGCTGGTCCGCCACATGGCTTCACGATAGGGCTGGCAGTTGGTGAGCTGTTGTTGTGAACAGAAATTATACCAGTCACCCATCACTTCATTGATCCAGCCGTTACCGCTGGTTGTCATCGCATCCAGATAACGGCCGTGACTGAACAAATCACTCTGGGGTCCTAGGGATTTTGCCTCCAAATACTGCAAAAACCGTTGAAGGCCCCGTATTTACTGGCCTCCAAGCCACTATTAATTTTAATTTAGCTCGAGTTTCAGTATCTTCTTCGGCCTTTGGG
>Ga0189276_10172_pt1 | contig 69492 bp, 55 predicted proteins | sample N26A31minimetaG_FD_130321 | JGI IMG/M metagenome (GOLD analysis project Ga0189276, IMG submission 130321) | Marine microbial communities from the Costa Rica Dome - N26 A3-1 mini metaG | ecosystem: Environmental > Aquatic > Marine > Oceanic > Photic zone | place: Costa Rica: the Eastern Pacific... | reverse complement strand
TGCTGTTGTCAACCGAAATTCCAGCTATGTAGACATATTAAAATATGCCGCATGAAAAAAAACTGAAAATCTTCTTGCTTAAACCTTAGAATACTGGCAGGCGAAGCTTCCGGATTCTGATCCATTTAGCTGACAAAAAGCCGTATTTGGTTGTTACTGGTAAGAAAGCGGATATACATAATAAAAATTATGAAATGGCCATGAGGAAAAATCTCGCACAACTTGTCCCGTCCGCCGCGGCGGATCGGGAGGGGGATGCCCCGATAAATCGAGGTAGGGCATTTCATCTAACCTCTAAAAAACAAATCATAAAAAGATGAAAAAAAACGTCTTTTGGACTTACTTACTAGCCTCAACATTAGGTGCTATTTCTATAGTACTTCCATTTTTTTTTCTGCCCGATATAAAACAGTACGATTCTCCATTATTTTCAATTATCAGAACAGCAATTGAAGGTATTTCATATTGGAGTTTTGGACTACTTTTTCTAAGCGGTTTCGTAATAAAGGTTTTTAGTAAGGTTTCGAGTTTGAAACTAGGTTTGGCAACAATGGCACTCTTTCCAATAATGGCAATTCTTGAAATGATTGTTGATCCAACCTCTCACAACCTATTTCCATTCGAATTTATTTATTATGCAATACTTTCCCTTCCTGCAATAGCTGGAGCCTACATTTCTCAGGGAATTTTTAAAAATCGAGGTAATAATTAAATCCAATGAAGGATTTTTTTTCCTGAGAATTAGGTGTTTTTAAATCAACTTGTTGAATCACTTTTGAAAAATTATCAAAAATCAGAAAGACCGATGAAATACCCATTATTTCTTATAGGAATCTTAATTGCTTCCTCAGTTCTCGGACAGAAAAATGAGAACAAATACATCAATGATGTAAAATCCATTGACGCCATCATTACGGCCTATTACGACGTGGTATCAGGATCTAGCGATGAAACTTGGGAATTTGAAAGGGATCAATACATCCATTCAAAAAATGCTTTCATTACTCGATTGGATGAAAATGGCGTGGCGAAGACCCATTCCTTAGAAGCAGAATATATTCCACTTGGACTCTATCCCAAAGAGGACTTCTATGAAATAGAACTCAAAAGAAAAGTAAGCCACTTTGGAAATATTGCCCAAGTCTGGAGTGCTTTTGAAATCCGTACTAATCCCAATGTTGAAACCCAAATTAGAGGTCTGAACAGCATCCAACTCCATTTTGAAAATGGACGTTGGCGGATAGATAGCTGGACTTGTGAAATGGAATCGGAAAACAACAATCTGGTATCCGACTTTTTAAAAGAGGAATAAATCCATTTCAATAATCTACATACTCAAACTTTAATATGATACTTAACTCAAATTATTGCTTGATACTTGGCACATAGTACTTTGTACATCGTACTTTATACTCTTCACCATCTTCACCTCACACAAATCTCCTTATAGGGACAATATTCACATTTTTTCAAAACCTCTGTTTGATCAAAGGGGATTTCTGGATTGTATAATTCCTCGAGCAGTTCTTTTAATTTGGTTTGAAAATCCGGATCGTAGTCTTTGTAATCCAGGACTTCTATTCCGGTTTTTCGACCTTCCTTTTGATACAAATAGGGATCAAAATTATCATTGAACACCTCTTTTAAATTGAAAATTGTAGGCTTCAAAGGAGCAGTATTTTCAGGATGGGTTCCTTGATAAATTAATCCATAAAACAGAGTTTGCATTGCCGCTTTGTTCCTTTTTTCCAAGCTCCGATCAAAGAGTGCTTCAAGATTGGGAAAGGTTTTTTGATCTCCACCAGATTTGTAGTCTATCAAGCGGATCACCCCATCAAGTTCATCTACCCGGTCAATGATTCCTCTCAAAGCCACACTACGAGTTCCATTCAAAGTATTGATCTCCATCGTTGTTTGGTACTTTTTTTCTTTTTCTAAAGAGATTAAACGAAAAGGTGCTGTGCTTGCATCATATGCCAAGACCTGATCCACATAGCCCTGTATCACATCACGAGCTATGGCCAATTGACCATTGAGTTTGGTTTCTGCTTCGTCTTCAAGATGATAAAAATCGCGAATGGCTTTTTCAACTGCAGGAAAAATCCAGTTTTTTCGTAATTCAGCGAAATCCCCTTCTTCAATTTGAGTTCGTTTTTTTCGTTGGATAAAACCTGAATACAAGTTCTCCAAACTGTAATGGGCCAAATTCCCGAAGACTCCGGCATCAATCTCCTCGCTCACTTCCTCTTTTTCTTTGATTCCAGCAATGTATTGCAAGTAAAATTTGAGTCTGCAATCCAAATAGACATTTAAAGCAGAAGGAGAAAAGGCAGTTTCCGAGTGTCCATCCGATCCTACTAAATACCGTTCTAAGGCATGAAAAATGGAAGGTAACTTTTCAATTCGGATTGCTTCGGTCGATTTTTGGTCTATGGGAACATAAATGACTTCCTCGGAGAGGTCTTGATTGAGCTCCACCTCCATCTGCTGCAAGTATCGGCTCTTTTCTCCAGCCCTACCCTGATCTGCTGCAGTCGTATAGATCATATGAACCTCTTCTGCGGCATGCAGTAGCCGATAGAAAGTATAGGCATAAATAGCATCATTTTGCTCCTGAACCGGCAGCCCAAATGCCCTTCGGATAGAAAATGGAATCATGGAATTCAGACCGGCCGAAGGTGGAAAACTGTTTTCATTCATATTACAAATGATAACCCGACGGAAGTCCAGATTACGGGATTCCAATACCCCCATGATCTGCAGTCCGCGAAGAGGCTCTCCCTCAAAAGGTAATTTGACTTCCTGAAATACCTGTCGGAACAAGCGGATAAAAAATTCCCGCTCAACCGAAAACTGCTCCTCTTTTTCAAAGGTCTCCCGCAATCGGGTCAATTGCTTGAAACATTGGAAAAGGTAGTTGCGCTGAAGCATATCATCTTTAAGCAATTCAGCCAATTCCTGCATCAAGGTACTCAGGTAAGGAAATAATTGATCAGCTTCCAGCTTTTGGAAAATTAATTCAAAAAGCTTACCTCCCTTTCCAAGTTCTGTTCTGGAAATATACACCTTGTTCATGGCCTGAATCTCTCCCAACACTCCTTTACAAAAGCCTTCATTAACACTTTTTAAATAAGTAGATGAAAGCAAGTTCTTGATAGGTTGATGGTAGAAGAAAGGCTCCCCATTTTCAATTTTAATAAATCGCTGCATTTCTAAAACAGCCTCTAAAAAAGCATAGACGGGAGCATTTTTAACCGGATACCCCATGGTCACATTTACCTGATTGATGCGCTCCGGTAGAGAATGAAGAACCGGAAAGAGTAATTGCTCATCCGGTAAAATCACGACTGTCTCTTCCAGCGCTTCCTGATCCGGAATTTGTTCCAATAATGAACCCACCAAATTTGCCTGATTCACCTTAAGAGGGATGGCATAGGTTTTAATTTCTGAAGTCTTACTTTGAATCAAATCTGGAAGCTCCTTGGGAAAGGTGGGACCCAAAATGACATCCTTTCTGTACTCACGGAAAAATAGTCCAGCTTCTTGATTGCCATCAAGCGTATAATAAGCATCAACATCCCAATGGATTTCAGCACCAAAATCCTTGATAAAATGCTTGATCAGCAATTCTTCCGTTTTTGTAAAAGCATTAAATCCCAAAAAGATATACTTTTTTTCAGGCTTTTGGATTTCACTCAGGCTCATGGCCACTTGTCTATACAGCTTACCAGAATAAGCCAATCCCGACACCTCAAGGGAAGATTGAAAGGCACGGTAAAGCGGTTTAAGTACTTGCCAAAATTTCAGAAATTTTTCCTGATGCTTCTTGTCTTGGCTGATAAAGGAATTCCAAAATTGTCGGATCAGCTCAATTTGATTTTCAGTCAAAAAACTTAAATCAGACTCCAATTCTTTGATTTCGGCCAAATGGTGATAGAGTTTATCCGGATCGGCCATAAACTGATCCACATCATTGAAGTCCTTCAGGATCATTTCACCCCAAAAGAAAAAGCGATCAAATGACTCAGGATCAGGGTGCAAATCCCCATAAACCCGGTACAATTCAAAAATCAGTGTTAAATCATCTGCCGGCCGTTTTCCTGCAAATCCATAAAACACGTCCTCAATCGTCTTTACTTCAGGCATCCAAGTAGGCTGATCAATCAAGGTCCCCATATGCTGCGTAAAAAACAATCCAGCTCTTCTGTTGGGTAAAACCACAATTACCTCTCTCAAAGATTCTGATTCCTTCAGGATTTTTTTAGCAGTATTTCTTAAAAAATTATGCATGTACTTCTTCGATTTTTCCTGTTTCTAAATAACATAAGTAGCCCTTGCATGGCTTTGCGGTAAGTGACTTCACGAGTTCCATATATTCCTTAACCTGCTTGCTATAGCTGTCCCGTTCTTCTCCTGTTTTAAAATCTACCACCACTGCTTCCCTTTGGTGGAGGAGAATACGGTCAGGTCTTTTTTGTTTTCCTCCTGGCAAAAGAATGCCCTGCTCATTCAATGAATCCTGAGCTGGATCAAACCAAGAAGCAAAAAGTGGATTTTCGAACAATGCCTGAAGCTGAGAGAGGACCTCTTCTTTCTCTTCTGAACTCAACCTCCCTTCAAAATATAGACTTTCCAGCTCCAATTTAGCCTGGGCTAGGGTATTGGATTTTTCTAAAATCTCATGAACAAGCAAGCCAAAATTCCGCTTTTTCCGCTGCTCCATGCCTTCGGCGGAAAAGTCAACTGCATATTGTTTGACCTCCAATAATTCTTGCCATTTCTTATAAGTCCAGCGCAAGGGTGGCGTTTGAAATACCGTTTGATCAGGAATATTGGATTCTGGCCAATCTCCCCATTGAAAGATCTTTGACTCTTGCTCTAAGGTTCCCAGATTTTGAATTCCTCCTTCTAAAATCTGCTGCAAATGGATCTCTAGGTAATTTTGAGAATTAAAAGAACCCTTATAGGGAGAAAGAGACCAAAACACCTCCTCTGCTCGGGTAAGGGCCACGTAGATCATATTCAAGCTATCCAAATAGGCCAATATTCCCTCTTCACCATAGGTTTCAGCGAATAAAGACTGGGCTAGGCTACTCTGCAGCTTCAATGGAATAATTGCCTGAATTCCCGTATCTGAATCTTTAAAAGGAGCCCAAACAATGTTGTCTTTAGTGGAATCAAAAATGGTCCATTTTAAAAATGGCATTAAAACCACTTTGAATTGAAGACCTTTAGATTTATGAATGGTAAGAATTCGCATGGCATCATGTCCTTCAGGGATCTTTACTGTACGCTTCTGCTTGTTGTCTTGCCACCAATCCAAAAAAGCTCCCAGATCTGAGCGATTTTTAGAAATAAAATCGAAGACTGCTTCCCGAAATCCGGAGATATATGCCTTCTCCAATCCCGTCTCTTGAATTCGAAGTATGCGAATCAACTCTTCGGTCATTTCCAACAAAGAAAGTTGCAACAATACCTGTTCTTGCGCTTTAAATAATTCAATCTCCTTAGCAAAATCTTCATCAATCTGATCCAAGGAAAACAGTTTGTGATCAACTTTCTGATCTAAAAGTACAGCTCGATAATACCACATGGTCTTAAACTGCACCTCATCATCGGGTTGATACAAGTATGAAAGGGCAGCGACCAGGGCTTTGACTGAGGCTACCTTATGCAAATACATGGATTCATCCGAAAGCACATCGTATCGGTATTGATCGCTAGTAACATCCAGCATGAGGCAATCAGCAATCTGCTCACCTTCTGACTTGGTTCTAACCAAAAAAGCGATATCCTTCAACTGATAGCCCAAATCCTGGAGTTTCCTGACCTGTTCTGGAATTTTTTCAAGGACCTGTTTATCAAATTTACCATCCTCTTCCAGCTCCTTATTCTCTTCCAAGAATTCCATCCGCACCATACCTTGGAAATTAGATTGCTTTTTTTTCGAGGATACTTTTTGCTTTACATCGGCATAAGCTTTAGACAAAATACTTGGATCATCCACCCCATAAGTGTCAGAAAGCACCCGCTCAAAAGAAGTTGGGAGCGTTTCAAACAATGCATTGTTGAATTCAATGATACGAGGCAAACTCCTATAATTGGTATCCAAATTCTCTGTTTTAATCAAATGAGCACCTATCTCCTCTTCCACTCTTTCAAGAAGGAGTTTCATTTCTCCTCCACGCCAACGATAAATAGACTGCTTAACGTCCCCTACCAAAAGATTACGATGACCAAAAGAAAGGGAGTTTTCGAGTAGAGGCTTGAAACTAGCCCACTGAAAGCCCGAAGTATCCTGAAACTCGTCTATCAAAAAATGTTGGTATTGATTCCCTACTTTTTCATAGATAAATGGGGCGTCATTTTCATAGGTGATTTCTTTCAGGAACTCATTGGCATCCGAAATCAAAAGCATGTTTTCCTCGGATTTGATCAGAGATAAATCATCTAGCAAATTCCTAAAAACTCCATAAACATAAATATTTCTAGAAATAGCGCTGATGGTATTCCATTGGAAAAGCAAAGGTTCAAATTGCCTTAGAATATCATTTAGACCTGATTGAAAAGCACTTTCAATTTCATTGATTTTTTTACTTGATTTAGCATACCATTTTCCAGGATTATCAATGGCCTCAACCATTGTTTTTGTAATATCTGGAACGACCTTGTTTCTATCACCGAGTTGATCAAACTTCTTTGCAAAGGAATTGGAACTACCACTAAAATCCGTCCACTCTAAACCATTAGCGATTCGTATTTCATTGGCTTGCTGTTTTAAATCTTTACCAATTTTGATAAGACCATCTCTTCGACTCTTAACCAGTTTTTGGAGTTGATCGACATTTTCTTTCTCACTCAAAAAGGATTTGATTTCGCCTGCATGTTGTTTGAAATTCTCCTGAAAAATCTGTTTTCCCAAGCCCTGAATATTTCTCCGAATATCCCAGGATTTCCCATTCTGGATCTGCTCAGTGGCGTAATCAACCAGCCATTTATGTAGGAATTCATCATCCATCACCTGCATGACAACTCGATCTACTACCCTTTCAAGAACTCCATCCTGATCTAATTCTACCTCAAACTTCGCATTGAGATCAATCTCGCGGGCAAATGCACGAACTACTTTTTGAAAAAAGCTATCAATCGTGCTGACTGAAAAATGACTATAATCGTGCAGGATAGCCGTCAGTGTAGCCTTCGCCTTATGCTTCAAACCTTCAGCATCCACTTGCAGAAATTTCATTAATTCCTGATCCATAAACTCCGCCTCATCCACCTGCTGAGACAATCTTGACAGCACATCCAAAATCCGCTCCTTCATCTCCTGAGTGGCCTTATTGGTAAAAGTCACTGCTAATATCTGCTTGAAAGCTGTTGGTGGTTGCCTTAGTGCCAACTTGAGATATTCTAGCGTAAGCGTATAGGTCTTCCCAGATCCTGCTGAAGATTTGTAGATGATAAAAGGTTTGTCTGACATAGCTTGGAAAAAAGTGAGTTTGAAGATAGGAAAGCTTGATGAAATTGAAGGAGTGAAATTTTATTTTTGACAAAAAATGTCGTGCATTCTAAAGAATCCTTACATCCATCAAAAAGCTATAGGAAAAAGTTTGATTTTTCGAGAACTTCAATCGTCAACCAATAAACCTATGAAAAACCTATTTTACGCTTTTCTTTTTTTCTTCTGCATCCAATCCGTTCAGGCCAAGGACGGCTATGATTTGTGGTTGGACTACAGTTCCATCAAGATTCCCACTATTCGATCCGAAGCCGAATCATTATTCAGTGGAATCTACTTTTTTGGAAAAAACCCAACATACAACGCCATCCAATTTGAGATGGAAAAGGCTATTCCGAAAATGATCGGGAAATCGCCAATCTATGCAACTGACCGGATCAATGCGGCTAAAATGTGGCTGGGTACCAGAGAGGAACTTGCTCAGGTCATAGGCTTAGACCAACAAATGGAAATCAAAAATTTAGGAGATGAAGGTTACTGGATGGGTCCAATTGAGCTTCAAGGTAAGACCTACTTTAGCATTATTGGAAACAAACCAATAGGTGTCTTGTACGGCGTTTTTAGACTACTCCAGGAAATTCAAAGAGAACAGGTAGACTTTAAGGAAGAATTATCAGATAGTCCCAAGGTGAAAATCAGAATGCTGAATCACTGGGATAATTTGGATCGAACTGTAGAACGTGGCTATGCTGGGTTTTCGATTTGGGATTGGCATAAGCTTCCGGGCTACGTGGATCCTCGGTACATAGATTACGCCCGGGCTAATGCCAGTATCGGAATAAATGCAGTTTCGCTCACTAATGTGAATGCAAATGCCTGGATTTTAAGACCGGACTTCATAGAAAAAGTGAAGGTCTTGGCAGATATTTTCCGCCCTTATGGGATTAAGGTCTATCTAACTGCCCGATTTTCGGCCCCCATCGAACTCGGTGGATTGGAAACAGCTGATCCTTTAAATCCCGATGTTGCAGCATTTTGGAAGGAAAAAGTAGGGATGATTTATGAAGCCATCCCAGATTTTGGTGGCTTTGTAGTTAAGGCTAATTCAGAAGGACAGCCCGGTCCTCATGAATACGGAAGAAATCATGCAGAAGGAGCCAATATGCTTGCAGATGCTCTCGCTCCATATAAAGGATTGGTCATTTGGAGAGCATTTGTATACTCACACGAAATTGATGAGGATCGCCACAAACAGGCAAATTTGGAATTTGAACCTCTGGATGGAAAATTTAAGGAGAATGTGATTATCCAGGTGAAAAATGGGGCAATTGACTTCCAACCTCGGGAGCCATTCCATCCTTTATTCGGAGCTGTAAAAAATACCAATCTTGGGATGGAATTTCAGATCACCCAAGAATATTTGGGACAGGCCACTCAATTGGTCTATTTGGGCACTTTTTGGGAGGAGGTATTGAAATCTAAAACCTATAGACCAAAGTCTTCATCGACAGTGGCTAAAATTATTGACGGAACAGATTCTGGGCAAAAATTAACCTTGATGGCTGGAGTATCGAATATTGGAACTGATAGAAATTGGACAGGGCATCTTTTCGGGCAGTCCAACTGGTATGCCTTCGGAAGATTAGCCTGGGATCCCTATTTGAGTTCTGAAAAAATATCGAAAGAATGGTCAGAATTAACCTTTGGGCCTAAGTTAAGTGGAATTGAAAAGATTCAAGGAATTATGATTAATTCTCATGAGGCCGCTGTCAATTACATGACTCCTTTGGGCCTGCATCATATAATGGGAAGAAGTCATCACTATGGTCCTGGCCCTTGGGTCGAGGGTGGAAGAGCTGACTGGACATCCCTTTATTACCATCGTGCAGGATCAGATGGGATAGGTTTTGATAGAACTTCCTCAGGGAGTAATGCCTTAAATCAGTACGCTCCTGAAATCGCAAAAGTCTGGTCTGATCCGAAGAAAATACCTGAGAAATACCTGCTGTGGTTTCACCATCTCTCTTGGGATTTTAAGTTGAAATCAGGAAATACTTTATGGAAAGAAATCACTTTACATTATGATCAGGGAGTCAAAAGCTCCAGAAGTTTTCTCGAGACTTGGCAATCATTGGAGAATGTCATTGATGAGGAACGATTTGATCATGTTAATCAGCTATTGAAGGTTCAAGTTAAAGAGGCTGAATGGTGGAGAAATGCCTGTCTTCTTTATTTTCAGACATTTGCAAATAGACCTTTTCCTTCTGAAATTGAACAACCTGAAGGAGACTTAGAATATTATAAAAGCCTGAGTTTTCCTTTCGCACCTGGAATTAAGCCTAATTGGTAAAATGGATAACTATAAAATCCCATCTGGAACCAGCATTGGTCACGTCCACTTGAAAGTGAGTGATCTTGAGCGTTCGATTGACTTTTATTGTGGGCTCTTAGGCTTTGAATTAATGATGAGATATGGAAAAGATGCAGCTTTTATTTCAGCGGGAGGATATCATCATCACATAGGTTTGAATACATGGCAAAGTAAGAACTCTCCCCCTGCCCCAAGAAACTCACCTGGCTTGTTTCATACGGCAATCCTTTTCCCTACCCGAAAAGACCTAGCCTTTCTTTTCAAAAGGCTGTCAGATCATTCCTACCCCTTGACAGGAGCTGCAGATCATGGAGTTTCTGAAGCATTGTATCTGGATGATCCTGATGAAAATGGCGTAGAGCTTTATTGGGATAGACCTCGGGAACTTTGGCCCAAAGATGAATCAGGAGAGCTGACTATGTACACCAGAAGACTTGATATTAATTCTTTGCTCAGCGAATTAAATCCATGAAGAAATACATTTTCCAAAGTGAAAGGTTAGGTTTTCGAACTTGGTCTGAATCCGACTTAGAAGCCATTTTTCAAATAGATTCTGATCCCGAAATCATGTATTTTTTCGAAAAACCATTCACTTTGGAAGAAAGCCAAAAGCGCATTCAAAAGATGAATCAAACCTTTCAAAAAGAGGGGTTTTGTTATTTCGCGGTAGACTTTTTGGCAAGTGGTGAATTGGCCGGAACCATAGGTTTGGGAAGGAAGGATTTTGAAGCAAGCTTCACTCCCTGTATTGATATAGGTTGGCGACTTGCGAAAAAATACTGGAATCAGGGTCTTGCTTCCGAAGGAGCCCTTGCCTGCATAAGCTATGCTCAGCAATTAGGCTTAAAAGAAATATATTCTTATGCCACTACTGCCAATCAAGCCTCCCTTCAAGTAATGCGTAAAATAGGAATGAAATTCATAGAGGAATTTGAGCATCCTGAACTTTTTAATCAACCCAGATTACAGCCTTTCAGCCTTTTTAAAATTTCTTTGGATAGTTCAATCGGTGGAGATTTAGTCTAACCTTAAATTAGAATAATCCATTCAATATCCTTATATTCAGTCACTTAATTTTATTTATAACCTTGAAACCTCCCATTGAGGGATGCTCTCGGTCTCCGTCAAGGAGTTTTTTATCTATTCTTTACTTCCCAACAAAACCTAACACTTATGAAATCTTTAAAAGGAAATTATTCCTTAATACCACCCCTATGCTTATTGCTGATTTTTCTAATAAGCTCCTGTATTCCAAATGACATAGAAACTGTGGATCCGATGAATGATCCCCAGCTTGAATACTTGGAAGATAGTCCTTTTCCCAATCCGCTCGAAAATCTTCGGATGGATCCTATGACCCTTAGTATGTTAGCAAACTTAAGAGCAGCAACAGCTAAATATCAAAAATTTGATATTGCTTTAGAAGATGGGTATTTACAAGGTTCAGATTGCGTTGCTTCTCCAGATGGAGGAATGGGTTATCATTTTGTGAATTTCGAAGAAGTGGATGGGGAATTTGACCCCACCCAACCAGAAGCTTTGCTGTACGAAGAACAATCCAATGGAAGAATGCGGCTTGTCGGAGTAGAGTTTGTAGTTGTAGCTGATTTATGGGACTTGGAAAATGATGATATCCCATATTTTGGAAATCAAAAATTTGAAGAAGCATTTCCACCTGCTCCTCTTCCCTTCAGAAATTACCAGCTTCACGTATGGGTTTGGAAAAATAATCCGGAAGGAATATTTGAAAAATGGAATCCAACAGTAAGTTGTTTAGACTAATTGGATGAAGAAAGCAGGCTTTGAATTCAGAAGCCTGTTTTTTTTAAATTAAAAATGCCGCCCCTTTCGGAGCGACATTTTACCCAACTCAACTATTCAAAAAATTATGCTTTTACTAGGAGCTATTATTCCTATTGATTTCTTTTTGATTAGAATCCGAGTTTTGTGATTTTTCGAATTCTTAGATGTAAATACGAAGAGTGATAGACAATTGGATTGAAGGATGAAAAAATTACTTGGATCTTATCGCTGAGACCTCATTTAAAAAGAATTCTTATCCATTTAGATTTTTAATTTCCAAAGCTTGATTTAAATTCAATGATTCATTGAGCCCTCATTTTAATCCCGTCATGATACCCTATTTTAGATTCGTATCAGTTTTATTTTTTTCACTAACCTCCTTTTTATGCTTTGCGCAGGATAATAAAGAAATAGACTCATTGCTTGCTCAAGGCGATAGATACCTTTATGTGGACTGGGACAGTGCAAAGATGTTTCTTCAGCAAGCCGAAACTTTAGCTTTAGAGTCTCAGAATGAGAAAGACATGGGTCGGGTCGCTAATATGCTGGGCTCATTACATTATGTCAGGGGAAATTATGCAGAGTCCATGCGAAATTTTTCTAAAGCAAATGATATTTTCAACAGAAACCCCGACAAAAAAGAATTGGCATATGCTTTAAATGGACGCGGACTTATCTACCTGAGTCAGCACGATTATGCCAGAGCAATTGAAATCTGGGAACGATGTATTCCGCTAAACAGAGAATTAGGGGATGATTATGGGCTAGGCAAGAGCTATTTCAATAAAAGCATTGCGGAAATGGAGCTAAAGCAATATCAAAAAGCTGATGAATCCCTGACCACTGCATTGAACCTTTTGGAAAAATTCAAAGAAAAACCATTATATGCAATGGCTTTAAACCGCTTTGCCAAGATAAATTTCGAATTAAATGATCTGGCAAAAGCAGAAGAGTTTTATACCAGAGTTTTGAATATCAAACCTGAGGTAACTACCTGGGAGAAAACATTTGCCAATACCGGAATGGCGGAAATCTACCTGATTCGAGAAAACCCCGGTAAAGCATTGCAATATGGACTTATTGCTGAGCAGCTTGCTGAAAAAGCTAAGGCATTTTGGGACAAAGAAAGGGCTACTAAAGTAATTGCAATTGCCTATGAAAATCTAGGTGACTTTGGCAATGCCTTGAAATACACTAAACTCAATAAAGCCTATTCGGATAGTCTATACAGTGAAAATAAAAACTCCGAAATCAGTTACTTGCAATTACAGCTTACAGCTGCAGACAATTTGAGTTTACTAAGAGAAAAAGAAATTGCCGAAAAAGAAGCTGCTTTCAATAGGAAATTGACTATCACTTTGATCATTTCTCTTATTGTAACAATTATTGGATTTTTATTATATGCTAGACTTCTGAAACAAAAAGAAGAAATCAATTCTCAGTTAGAAGCCAAGCAATCTGAAATAGAAAACCAAAATCAAAAATTGGAAGCCATCAATGAAGAAAAAAACAAACTCTTTTCTATCCTTTCCCATGATTTGAAATCCCCTATCAATTCTGTAAAGCAGCTATTGGAAATTGAAGAAAAAGGTTTCTTGAGTGAATCAGAATCTCAAAAAGTAAGAAAAATGCTGATTCGACAAGTAACTGAAACAGACGAAATGCTCAGTAAACTTCTTCGATGGTCACATGCTCAATTGGATGGTATTTTGACTAATCGAGTAGAGACTCAGTTGGCTCCTATGCTTCAAGACCAAATAGGACATATGGAATACCAAACCAGTAGTAAGAATATTCAAATTGATTCTTCAGGCTTGAAAAGTCCGGAAACGGTTTTGGTGGACCCTCAGCAGATCAGTATAATTTTTCAAAACTGTCTTCATAATGCAATCAAGTTTTCAGAACCTAATAGTCAAATCGAAGTTTGGCTGTCAGATGAAGAGGAAACTTATCAAAAACTCCACATAAAGGACTTCGGTATAGGAATCGATGCCGAAAAATTAGCTGAAATTCAATCCCAGCAAGTACGAGTAAAATCAACAGACGGAACTCTTAAGGAGAAGGGTACAGGTTTGGGACTTCAGCTGGTGAAACAGTTTATGGATAAAAATCAAGGAATTTTCGAGATCAAAAGTGAGGTAGGAAAAGGTACCGAAATCATTTTGAGTTTTGAAAAAATCAAAAGAGAAACCCCTTCAAACCAATTAAGCTCCTGAAATAGCAATTACTAATGAAAAAACTAATCATAACTCTGCTCACCATTTCCAGCTGCACCTTATTTGCTTTTGCACAAAGTCCTAGCACCAGAGAAATGGATAGGATTAATTGGATGGAATTTGCAGATTTTGTTCCTGAAAAAATAAACACGGTCCTCTTACCTACTGGCACTTTGGAACCTCATGGCGTTATCAATAACGGAGCTGATAATACCGCTCCCTTTGCCATGGCCAAAGACTTAGCAGGCAAATTAAATGCGCTCATCGCTCCTACGCTTAATTATGGAATCACAGGTTCCATGGCCAATTATCCCGGTGCATTCCAGATCTCGGAAGAAGCCTATGCCCCCTTTATCCGGGATATTTTGAAAGGATTGGCCAGAAATGGTTTTAAAAACATCATTATCCTGAATGGTCATGGTGGAGGTCAAACTGCCGTTCTCCAACAGGTTGCCGAAAAAGTTTCCAATGAATTGGGTGTTCGCACTTTAGTGATCAACTGGTGGACCTATGCTTCGGACGTGACAATGGAAGTTTTTAAAGAAGATGGCGGTCATGCAGGTTTGAATGAGACAGCCTATATTCAGGCGATTGATACTACACTGGTTCACAAAGAACGATACAATCCCAACCAGGCTACCGCTTATCCTCAGAATAAAGCCTGGTCTGCAGTTCCATTTCCCTCTTCGATTGGACTATATCAGGAAGGTCAAGGATATCCTAATTTTGATCAAAAGCAAGCTGACGAATACTTCCGGAAAGTCAATGATAAAGTGCTGAGATTGATTCAAGACACCATTGCAAAATGGGATTTGGCAGGCCTTTAATCCGGAATTAATCATGGCTTACTTTTCCGATCAAAAGTTTAAAAACCTAAATCAATCTGAGTTTGAAATTGGTGAATATGATTCTTGCAGCTTCGAGAACTGCAATTTCTCCAATTTCAACTTTCATGGAAGTACTTTTGAGAATTGTGTTTTCAAATCCTGTGATTGGAGCAATACCAAGGTATTCAAAGTAGCCTTTCAGCAGGTCAAATTTGAAAACTGTAAAGTGCTGGGCGTGCATTTCAATACAGCCAACCCATTTTTATTGGAATTCGATTTCCAAAACTGTCAGCTGGATTACAGCAACTTTTTCAATCTTCAGCTCAAGAAATCAGTTTTTCAAAATTGTAAACTGACTGAGGTTGACTTCAGCCAATGCAATCTGACTGAGGCAAATTTTCAAGGCTCTGACTTATCCGGGACAGTATTTGATCAGACTGTCTTGGAGAAAGTTGATTTCCGAAACACCCAGAATCTCCGTCTTGATCCTGAAATCAATAAAATCAAAGGAGCACGATTCGACCTGGATGGCCTTCCCGGATTATTGGAGAAGTACGGGATCAAAATAGGCTAAATCCAAAATTTACTTTTCTGACATTTTCTTTCAAAACCTATCAAAATACTTGACAGGAAGAATACTTTTTGTTTACATTATAAACATATAAATGTTAATAATATTAACATTTAGCTCACTGGAATCAGCTTATAAAAAGTGTCCGTTATGCTGCTTCTCCAGTAGCAATATTGCTACAAATCCACCGTCTGGAGACGCTGGACTGCGAGCACATTTCGCTAAGCATTCTCATGAAGTTTATCCAAAGCTTTAGGGGTTTTAAAAACTTCAAAGGTTGCTAGAGCCCCATTCACAAACCTTCGAGGTATTAAAACTTCAAAGGTTTCCAGAGTCCCATTCACAAACCTTCGAGGTCTTAAAGACCTCAAAGGTTATCACACTAATTCTCGAATCAAAAATGTTCCTTAACTGCCATTCTCACTTCAGCTTCAAATACGGGACGATGTCTGTGGAAGCGCTGATCGCTGAGGCGAAGGGCAAAAAGCTTGATGCCCTGGCACTGACAGACATCAATTGTACCGCTGGTATATTCCCTTTTATCCGGGCAGCCCAACAGTCAGGAATTCATCCTGTCGTAGGAATCGACTTCCGCAACGGAGTTCAGCAACAATACATTGGCCTAGCGCGAAATCAGGAAGGCTTTTTTGAACTGAACGAGCATCTTTCCGAGCACTTGATACACAAGCGGGAATTCAAGTCCAGAGCTCCCGAATTTGAGCATAGCTTTATCATCTATCCGTTTTCTGAGAAGGCTTTTCCCCTGAGGGAAAATGAATTCATCGGCGTGCACCCCGGGCAGCTCAACAAACTCCTCACCTCTCCCTGGTACCGCAAAAAAGAAAAACTGGTACTGCTCCAGCCGGCGACCTTCAGCTCCAAACTGGAGTTTAACGCACACCGCCTTTTGCGCAGCATGGATCTGAATACCCTGCTTAGCAAACTCTCCCAAGAGGAGCAAGCGGATCCCAGTGATCAGTTTTATTCTTATGCCGATCTCATCTCACGTTGTGAAAATCACAGCTATCTGCTAGTCAACGCTCAGAAACTGCTCGAACAATGCCAGTTCTCCTTTTACTTTCAGGCTGTCAAAAACAAACGGGATATTCTAGGCTCGGACTGGGAGGACTTTGATTTTCTGCGACAAGAAACTTTCAAAGGTGCTATCCGACGCTACCCTGAACTCGGACCACAGATCAGTCAGCGGATAGAAAAGGAACTGGAACTCATACAGCAAAAGGGCTTTGTATCCTATTTCCTGATCAATTACGATATTATCACTTTTGCGCAGCAGCGCAACTTCTATCATGTGGGTCGTGGATCAGGAGCCAACAGCATCGTGGCTTATTGCTTAGGCATCACGGATGTGGACCCTATTGAATTGGACCTGTACTTTGAGCGCTTTATCAATCTCTACCGGGAAAATCCTCCCGACTTTGACATTGATTTCAGTTGGACAGACCGGGATGAAGTCACCGATTACATCTTTCGCAAATACAATCAGGGCAAGCACGAGCATGTGGCGCTTCTGGGCTCCTACAGTACCTTTCAGTACAATTCCATGTTGAGGGAATTGGGAAAAGTCTTTGGACTTCCAAAAACTGACATCGAATCACTAATCCACCATGCAGACAAACCCGGCTATGAGGCGGATCAGTTTGGCAGGTTGATCATCAAGTATTCCAAAGTTCTGCATGACATGCCCTCCCATCTGACTATTCATGCCTGCGGGATTCTGATTTCTCACAAACCCATCCATTACTACACCGCCACAGACATGCCTCCTAAGGGCTTTCCACTCGCACATATCGATATGCACATTGCCGAGGATATTGGACTGCACAAGTTTGATATTCTGAGCCAAAGGGGCTTGGGTCATATCAAGTCTGCCTTGGAGATTATTTACCAAAATCAGGGAATTAAAGTGGATATCAGGCAGGTGGAGAAGTTTAAAAAGGATCCGAAAATCAAGGAACACCTGAAAACCGGGCATACCATAGGAGCTTTCTATGTGGAGTCGCCCGCCATGCGCATGCTTTTAGCCAAGATGAAAGCGGATACTTACCTGGAACTAGTAGCTGCCAGCTCTATTATCCGCCCAGGAGTAGCCCGCTCGGGAATGATGCGGGAATATATTCTCCGACACATCAGCGAAGAGCGGAGAAAGCAGGCGCACCCTGTCATGTGGGACATCATGCCGGAAACCTATGGCATTATGGTCTATCAGGAAGATGTGATCAAAGTAGCCCACTACTTTGCTGGACTGAGTTTGGCAGAAGCGGACGTACTGAGGCGGGGCATGAGTGGAAAATCCCGCTCAAAAGATGAATTTCAGCGGGTAAAGGATCAGTTTTTTGCCAATTGTAAAAAACTGGGAAGAGAAGATTCGGTAGCAAAGGAAGTTTGGCATCAGATCGAAAGCTTCGCAGGTTATTCCTTTGCAAAGGGGCACTCGGCCTCTTTTGCAGTGGAAAGCTATCAAAGCCTGTATCTGAAAGCCTATTTCCCGCTGGAGTTTATGGTAGGCGTAATCAATAATTTTGGGGGCTTTTACCATACCGAATTCTATGTACACGAACTGCGGATGAATGGAGCGGAGATTCAAGCTCCCCATCTCAACGAAAGCGAATACCTAACCCGTATCAATGGCAAGACGGTATTTCTGGGATTTATTCATATGAAATATCTGGAAAAGGCCACCGTAGAAAAACTACTGACTGAACGCAGAAGGAATGGTGCTTTCCTGGGCTTGGCAGACTTTGTTGCAAGAGTAGAAATCGGCTTGGAACAACTTCTGATTTTGATCCGGATGACCTGTTTTCGTTTTACGGGAAAAACCAAGCAAGAACTCCTATGGGAAGCTCATTTCCTGCAAAACAAACGAAAATCGGTCGTGAGCACCAATGAGCTCTTTCGCTCACCTTCAGCAGAAATCAGTTTCGGAAAAAAGCCTCCTCAAGTACCCGATCTGGACGAAACAGATATCCGGCAGGAAATATTGGATCAGATCGATATTCTGGAGTTTCCGCTGGACTCCCCTTTTCATCTGGTCAAAGACCAAAGTATCCAAGGCATCAAAGCCCGGGAAATGACACAGTATCTGGGCAAGCAGGTGACAATCTTGGGCTATTTGGTCACGGTAAAATATACCCGAACGATCAAGGGAGAGGTAATGAATTTTGGGACTTTTCTGGATCGGGACGGAGACTGGATTGATACCGTGCACTTTCCTCCTGTGGTCAAAAAATATCCTTTCAAAGGTCGGGCAATCTATAAGATTCAGGGCAAGGTGGTAGAAGAGTTTGGGTTTTACTCCATCGAAGTCAATACACTGGAGCGAATGGCTTATTGGAATGCTGGAGATAATTGAGCGTGAATGAAAACTATTCTAAAGCCATTTATCATCAGGCAAGCTTGCTTGCAAGGAGTAGAATTTATGTCTCTGCAAAAGACAAAAGATGCCAAGAAATTCAAATGATAATACTACAGCACCTAAGAAAAATTTTATAAACTAATCCAAACAAGAGATTGTAAGTCCATATAAGTCTCATATACAAGACTGTACTAAAAACTCGCTACCCTCTCGAAGGAGAAAATCATTGTAAAAGGCCTCCTACAAATGATGTTTTTTACTACTACCTTATACAGATTTAAAACAAATTAAATTTTTCTAAGAAAAACTGTATTTATAGCTATCAGAATTCTCTTCAAGTTTTAAGAAAGTTTTGCTTATTTAGGATACAAAATTGACTAGTTTGTAGAAGGAAATGTGCAGAATAATCAGGAAAGCTCCTCAAAAATATTTTTATGAGTCAGGATCATAATAGAAAACAATCTGTTGTATTTTTTTCAGATATAGTTGGCTATACCCGACTCATGGGAAAAGACGAGGATCATGCTTTTGATCTGATGAAAAAAAACCTCGAGATCCATACTGATATCTTGGGTCATTATAGAGGAAATATCATCAAAGAATTGGGTGATGGCATACTAGCTACTTTCGAGACTGTAGACGAAGCTCTGGAGGCGAGTTTAGAGATTCACAAAAGGCTTCAAAGTATTCCGGACATGCAAATTCGAATTGGATTGCATTGCGGAGAAATCATTTTTGATCACGGGGATGTTTTTGGAGACGCAGTCAACCTAACTGCAAGAATTCAGGGAATAGGTGTTCCGTCCTGTATTTTGATTTCAGAAAAGGCAAGGGAGCAACTTCCTGCCAATACAAATTTCAATACCCAAAAACTGGGAATGTTCCGTCTCAAAAATGTGGAGCATCCGGTTCAGCTCCATGCAGTAACAAATCCACCTTGTTCGGTTCCCAAGCGATCTCAAATACTGGACAACATCCATTTTCAAGAAAAAAACCCTTGGAAGTTTTGGGCGGTTTTGAGTGTATCCTTCATTTTATTGACCTATTTGATCTATTCAATTTTATGGAATACATCTGTTTGGGAAAAAGAAAAGTCAGTAGCAATACTTCCATTCACCAATTTAAGCAACAACTCCGAACAGGAGTTTTTCTCTGAGGGACTCACAGCCGATGTGATTACTCAGGTCTCCAAAATCGGAAGCATCAAAGTAATCACTAAAGATGCAGTGGAGCCATTCAGGGGACCCGATCTTCCATTGGATTCCATTGCCAATACCTTGGGGGTAAGCACCGTTTTAAAAGGTAATATCAGATGGATTGGGGATAAAATCCGAATCAACGTGCAACTCATCGACCCATCTGAAAATAAAAATCTCTGGGCAGAAACATACAACCGAGAAGTCAGTGACATTTTTGAAATCCAAGCTGAAATCGCCTCAGAAATCGCACGTGTACTCAATAGTAATCTCAGTGCGGCCGAAAAAGATCAATTAAACAAGGCTCAGACAAGTAGCTTCGATGCCTATGAACTCTATTTAAAGGGAAGAGAGCTTTATTCACTTTACAGGAAGCAGACAACCCTTGAAGCGGCGGAATTATTCAAAGAAGCTATAAGAATTGATCCAGAATATGCACTAGCCTATACCGGATTGGCTAATGCTTATGCCCAGTATCTTTATTTTGGAGAGGGAGACCAGTGGCTAGACTCCAGTATGGAAGCCAGTGCCAAGGCTTTGGCTATAGATCCATATCTCGCAGAGGCCTTTACTGCGCAAGGTTCAGCTTACTACTATAAGGGACAAAATGAATATGCCAAAATCTCCTTTGAAAAGGCTTTGGTACTCAATCCCAACCTAAGCACTGCGATGGGTAATCTGGCAACAGTTTATTTCATTAGTGGAGATTTAGCCAAATCATTAAAGCTTCAGTCCAAATCAGCCTCTCTCAACCCCACAAATCATCTTCCCTATCAGATTACAGGTTGGATATACAGGGTATTAGATCAATTTAACGAAGCCCATGATTGGATAGATCAGTCAATAGAGATTCAAAAGGATCCACTTAGCTACGAGCAAAAAGCCTTTACTTACTTTGAACAGAATAAGATCAAAGAGGGGGTCGAAATGGCAAATCAGGTAATCCTTGTCAATAAGGACACCACCTCTCTGGGTTTTGTGGCTGCTGGAACAATTCATTTTTTTGCAGGAGACTTCGAAAAAGCGGCATTTTATTTAGAGGAATCTTTAAGAAAAAAACCTGATTATGAATCTGATGAATACTTTATCTCTCCGGTTTACCTGAGTTATATCTACAAAACCATGGGTAAAACCAAGGAGGCCAATGCCCTTTTGGATAATGCTATTTCTATCAGAAAAGAAACCCTGGAGTCTTTCAAAGAAGATTTCAACTTATGGCTTGACTTGGCACAACTAGAGGCCGTGAGAGGAAACATTAATCAATCGAGCACTTACTTAAAGGAGGCCTACAACAGGGGATTTAGAGATGACTTTCAATTAGTCAACAATCCGATTTTTAAAAATTACTTGAGTCATCAGCCCATTCGCTCCTTACTGAGCGAACTACAGAAGAAGCGAATGGAGATGAATCAAGAACTACAGACTAGCGACCTGCTACGGAATAAGTAATTCCTCCACATTGGATCGTAGACATTCTGGATGGTGCTCCGCCTTTGGAGTGAACCAATCCTGCCACCAAAGCTGCCGCCATAGATGTACCAGACATTACTTGATATTGGTTTCCAGGAAAAGTGGAAATCAGATTAGCTCCAGGTGCAAACCAATCTATTGGTGGATTTCCTAAATTGGATAATCCACTACATCCACCCGTACCTTCACAAGTAAAGTCTAAAGCTCCTATTGTAAAAACATTGGAGCCATTGATACAACCAGGCAAGTTTTCATTTGCAGAGGAACTGTCATTTCCAGCAGACATGACCACGGTGATACCTTTGGATCCTAAATCGGAAATGATGCCATTTAAGAATGGCTCGAAGTTAGCGCAATTGAGCCCTACGGCAGCTCCAAGGCTCATGAGTACCACATCACCGGAAACTCCAAATTTCTCCACGTGATCTAAAGCCAATACCAGACTTGACCAGCTACCCATTCCATTTTTATCCAAAACCTTAAGAGAAATAATCTCTGCTCCAGGCGACATTCCGGTTATACCCGGGTTGCCTCTTCCTGTACCTGCAGCTAACCCAGCACAATGCGTTCCATGTCCCGCAAAATCAGCAAATGGATCCGACTCAGTGGATACAAAGGAAACCGAGAAGTTTCGATTTGGATTAACATTTAAATCATTATGTCTAGAATCTACCCCAGTATCAATAATCCAGATAGAAGCACTGGAATTAGAGCTTTGAGAGCCTCCCATCAAAGGAATAGCACAACTAGATTTGGTTGATTCGTTGTAGAACAAATCTCCCAAACTCTCACCTTGCATTCTAGGACGAGAGCTTTGCATTCTTGGTCTTCCCTGCATAGTAAAATCCTCCACTACTCTATCCACCGAAGGATCAGATTTTAGAAGATTAACCTGAGAAGAATTTAGATTAGCTACAAAGCCAACAGCTCCATCAACAAACTTTTTTGCTTGCCCAGGCGGAATATTTTTTTCTCGTAAAAATTTATCCACCTTTCCAACCTTTTTACTTCGTTGGTTGGCATTCTGATTTGCTTGGGTTTGCCTATTAGGATTTTTTATTTGATTTTTCCTAATAGGCTCCTCAAAACTATCTTTGAAAACCACCACAAAATTCTTGCTTTGGCTATATCCTAAAGATGAAAAAATCATCAGAGCTAGGATAAAAATCACTTTTCTCATAATAAAATACGTTAAGTTGAAACTCAACTTACTAAGTTTTATTGAAAAAATTCAACCATTACTTGGAAAAAGCAAATATAAAATAGACCGACTTTCAGCCTTAATTTACTTTATTTCAGATAAATAGGCTTCCCAACTTCCTATTGAAGCTTTCCGACGATATAAACAGGATCTCCTTCGCCTGAAGCTGCCCCTCTTTGAACAGTTTTCCAAGTCACCGGATTAGGGTTCCCATAAAGGATTCCAGAAAGAATAGCTGCTGAAAATGATGTCCCTGACACCACGGTATACTGAGGGGTTGATTTAGATACAATATGCCCCGTCGTAAAAATATATTCGCCTGGTTCTAGGTAATCGATTATACTATCAGTATCGTTAATTTCGTAATTCGAGAAGAAAGAAAACAAAGCATTATTCGAGTCATCAATCTCTACTGACCCAACAGTAAAAGTTCTCGCTGTATTCCCCCCTGTTCCTTCATAATTAATACAACCTGGGAAATTGGTACTAGATGCCATACCTTCATTACCAGCTGACATGACCACATGGATGCCATTATTGACAAGAGCCTCGATTTTATCTTTGATTTTACCAGAACTGCAAAGATCCGGACCAGGATTTTTTTGCTTAAAACCTAAACTTAAATTGACAATATCACCCTTAGCACCATTTAGCAATACATACTCAAGCGCGTTTTTTACCCGGTTTTCGGTTGACTTACCTTTATTATCAAAAACCTTCAAAGAAACCATTTTGGCTTTTGGATAGACTCCATTCATATGATATTCAATAGAACCGGGTGATGCTGATGAGGCTCCTATGATTCCTGCGATAGCTGTTCCGTGACCATCTGAGTCAACAAAGGGATCATTGGCATTCATAGCAAAAGACTTACTTAAATCAATTTCAGCCTGATCAAACACAATATCAGGATGCTTAGTGTCTACTCCAGTATCAACAATCCATACTCTCTTTGAAACGCTTGGAAAACTCGTAGCTCCACCCCTAATCAACTGTATAAATTTACTGGTCTGATTTACATCGTCGTAGCGAAGTTGCTCCTGCATCATGGGTCTTCTTCCTTGAGGAAAGACATCCGCCTGCATCATAGGTCTTCTTCCTTGAAGCTCGATATCGGCTTTGGTTTGATATTTAGAAGGATTAGAATCGACATAAGATTGAATGAGTTGTGCCTCTTGATTGGTCAACCCATCCATCAATACACTAATTTCCTTATCTAAAACACTAATGTTTTGATCTTGGATTTTTCTAGGAAATTTAAATACATTTTTAAGATGATTATTTACCCTATTTTTTAAATTATTAATATTCGCCTCACAAGCTTTAGGGTTGGGACAATCATCCGAACCTAATTTGAAAGGTTTAAATTGACTTTTATCCAATAAAACCAATTCAAAAGGATCAGAAAGTTCTGAGGTAAGATTAGAATCTTTTGAGTCTTTTTCACAGGAACAAGCTCCTAATAAAAACAACATCAGAAAAAAAGCGGAATATCTCATAGCATTAAAGAAGTATATTTATTTAAAAATCAAGCATTTAAATTAAATCAAAAGTCTTGAATTCAAAAATTAATTTGAAGAAACCATTACCCCGATTCTTTAGAAAGCATCACTCGGTACTCCCCTAATTTAGCTTTTACCTCCTCTTCTAATTCAGGTTCTTTGATTCCCTCCAGTTCATTCATTTTTTCTTGGATCACTTTTGCAACCAGCAATCTTGCCGCCTCCTTATTATCAGCAGGAATGACATACCAAGGGGCGTGGGGCAAGGAAGTTTTATTAATTGCTTCCTCATAACAATCCTGATATTTTTCCCATAAAGCTCTTTCCTTTAAATCTCCTGGGGAAAACTTCCAATTATGCTTTTCATTTTCCAGTCTTCTTAAAAGTCTCTGCCTTTGTTCCTCTTTACTCAGGTGAAGAAAAAACTTCAAAACGACAACTCCATTTTCAGCGATGTGCTGTTCGAAATTTCTTATTTGTTCAAATCTTTTTTCCCAAAACTCCGGGGTTATGTCTTCTACTGATTCGACTCCAGGGATATTTTCTCCCATGATATAATAAGGGTGAACGCGGGTCACTAAGACATTCTCATAATGGGTTCTATTAAACACCGCGTACTTCCCCCTTTCAGGTAAAGCCAGATAATGTCTCCATAAATAATCATGCTTCAGTTCTTTACTGGTGGGAACCTTAAAGCTGTGAACCACTACTCCTCGCGGATTAAATTCCTGAAACACTTCCCGTATCAAACTATCCTTTCCTGCAGTATCCATTCCTTGCAGACAAATCAATACTCCATATTTACCATGGGCATACATGGTATCTTGATGCTTACTCAAATCTTCCCGCACATCATTTAATTCATCCTTGAGTTTCTTCTCAGAAAGTCCCAAATCCATATAAGTTGACCTTTCGGATAATTTAATTGGCTCTTTAACCTCCAATTTTTTAATATCGAATTGCTTCATAAGAGTGCTAATCATTTTGTCAAAAGTGTACCAAACAAGATAATATTTTATATTCACCCTTTCAGTAAAAATTAAAAAAACCATCACCCAAAATGACTCAAATACCTATTCAATCCGGTTTAAGTAATCGGTACCTAGCCTTGGATGTTTTGAGAGGCATGACCATTGCCTTTATGATCATTGTCAACACCCCTGGCAGTTGGTCTAATCTCTACGGCCCATTAGCTCATGCGGATTGGCATGGCTTTACACCTACAGATTTGGTTTTTCCAACCTTTTTATTCGTTGTGGGAAATGCAATGAGTTTTGCGATGAAAAAATTAAATGATATGCCTTCTTCCCAGTTTTTCAAAAAAGTGGGAAAAAGGACCTTATTGATATTCGTGATCGGCTGGCTACTGAATGCATTTCCATTCTTTGATTATAATGAATCCGGAGCAATTGAATTTATTACACTTTCAGAAGTCCGCTTTTTCGGGGTTTTACAGAGAATAGCTTTGGCCTATTTCTTTGCCGCCTTGATCCTATACTGGGGTGGACCCAAGATTGCCTGGATATTTTCAGGAATAGCTTTACTCTCCTACTGGCTGATTCTATACCTCTTTGGAGATGCCGCTGCACCTTATAGTTTAGAGGGAAATGCAGCTCTAAAATTAGACCTGCTTTTAATTGGTTCAGATCGAATGTATATGGGAGAGGGAATTCCTTTTGATCCTGAAGGCATCCTGAGTACACTCACTTCAATTGTTAATGTCCTAGCGGGATATATCGCTGGAAAGTTTATCCAAAGTAAAGGGAATCTTCCTTCAACTGTTAGAACCCTTTTGATTTCAGGGGTGATATTAATTGCTGGAGCTTATGTCTGGGATTTGGGCTTTCCTATCAATAAAAAAATATGGACCAGCTCCTATGTACTATTAACTGTAGGTTGGGACTTGATAATTCTTGGAGCTCTTATTTATTTGATTGAAGTTAAAAACCAGCAATCCTGGACTTATTTCTTTCAGGTTTTCGGTAGAAACCCCTTAATACTGTATGTTTTATCTGGAATTGTTATCTCTATTTTCTACATGATTCCGGTTGGAGAAAGTACTTTCAAAGGATTTCTCTATGATAATTTCTACACTTCCTGGCTCGGACCAAAAAACGCCTCTTTCCTTTTTGCCATCAGCTATATGCTATTAATCTGGCTGATAGGATTATGGATGGACAAAAAGAAAGTTTATATTAAAGTATAAACCAAAGCCCGGACATATGGATGATGCAGCCCAAACTATGATAGAAAACCTCCAGAAAAACACAGGAAAAAATCTGGAGGAATGGATTGAAATTGTCAAAAAACAAAAATTAGAAAAGCACGGAGAAATACTCAAGTTTTTGAAAGGAGAACATGGCTTCACCCATGGATTTGCGAATCTAATTGCCCATAAAACACTCAAATCCGATGCAGGCTCTGCTGATGATCTTGATACTCTTGTACAGGAACAATATAAAGGAAAAGAGCATTTCCTTGCCCTGTATGAGAGTATTAAAAAGGAAATTGAGAGTTTCGGAAACGATATCGAGTTTGCTCCAAAAAAGGCCTATGTGAGTGTAAGGCGGAAAAAGCAGTTTGCGATGATCATTCCTGCAACAAAAAGTCGAATGGAAATCGGATTGAATTTAAAAGGTCAGGAACCCGAGGGAATACTGGAAATCGACAGCAAAACAAATGGGATGTGCAGTCATAAAATCAATTTGACTAGACCAGACGATTGGAATGATGAGGTGAAAGGCTGGCTATTGAAAGCTTATCAGGGGGCTGGATAAAAAAATCAGCCTTCTATTTCCTGAATTAATTCCTCGTACCAGTCCTCTCCATACTTTCTTACCAAGGCATCTTTAATAAAACGGTAAAGTGGAACTTGAAGGCTTTTTCCAAGCTGGCAGGCAGGGTCACAAATATGCCATCTATCATAATTAAGCGCATCAAACTGATCGTATTTTGTAACCCTGATAGGATACATATGACAGGAAATAGGCTTTTTGAAATCAACTTTGCCATCTAAATAAGCCTGCTCTATCCCGCATTTTAAGACACCCTTTTCGTCATAAAGGGCATAAGCACATTCTCTATTGTCGCCAATAGTTGGAGTGCCTTTATCTCCGTCTTTGTCAATCACCCATACGCCCTGTTTTTCAATGGCTGCTCGTCCTTCTTCAGTGATATAATCTTTGACTATGGGGTAGATTTTTTCTAAGATCTCGGTTTCCTCATCCTCTAAAGGTGCTCCTGCATCTCCTTCCACACAACATGCTCCTTTGCAGGCTTCTAAATCGCATACAAAAAAATTCTCCTTGATGTCGTCAGACAAAACCGCATTTCCAACCAGTATCATAGACTTTTATTTTGAACAAAGGTACATATCCTATTCAATTGCCAACTCAGTTTCGGAAATCAAAGTTCTTCTTTCTTACATAAACACCTTTTACCAAACTGGCCACCAGCTCACCACTTTTGGATCTAACTTCGCAAGGAAACTCAAAGACTCCTTTTCCTTTTTGATCTACTTCTTCTTTAATCCTTTGAATCTCTGATTGACTCAGCTGAAACTCAGCGAAAACAAGTCCTTTACCTGGGCTTTTAAAATCAATAAAAGCCGTTTTATCCCAAACTATGTACTCTCTTCCCAAATTGATCATCAAAATAAACATGAAAAATGGATCGCACATGGCATATAAGGACCCGCCAAAAGCTGTTCCGACCAAATTCCTATTCCACCAAGTCAATTTCAACTGAGTTTTGAAATAGGTGAACTCCTCATTATAATCCACCACTTTTATCCCTGAAAATAAATAGGGAGGATACCAATTGATCTTTCTGATCAGTTTTTCAAATTTTGATTTCTTGTCTGAGTTCATTGCGAAAAGATAAATAAAAGGGGCAAAAAAAGAACCGCTCCTATCGGAGCGGCTCAACCCAGCACTATGAAGAAAAGCTATTTTTAGCCTTTGGAAATAAGAACATTACCTAGAGCAAAAGGTTTTCAGAAGTTTTAAAATTTTTAATTTTTTTTTCAAAATTTAAAATTGACCCCTGCTGTCACAAATCTTGGAAGTCCAACTCGTATCCCCTGTGGTCTTCTAGTGGAAATGTATCGCTCGTCTGTTAAGTTTTTAACAGATAGATTAAATCCCAAATTCCTTGCCTTCAATTCATACCCTAAAACTGCATCCAAAGTAAAAAATGATGGGATCAAGCCTGTCCTTCCATTTGCAGATGGTTCTATGGAATTGATTTCGTCTCCAAATTGGTCTCCTACAAAATTATAAGTCAATCTTGCAGAAAATCCACCTTCAGATTCCAAAGATAGAGATGAGTTGAAAATCCACTCTGGTGCATAAGGTGTGCTATTCCCTTTAATATTCACATCACCTATAAATCTATCCTCAGAGAAATATGCATCAATGTAAGTAGCCTGTAAATCATAATCTATAGCCCACTTTTTCAATCCCATTGCTTTTGCAATATCAAAAACAAATGAGGTCTCAATACCTTGGTGACGAGTAGCACCTGCATTGACTACACCAAATCCTAAGCCACCGGCAGATTCAGATACTGGTATGATCTGATTGGAAAATTCCATCAAAAAGGCTGTGGCTTCAACATAGATCCAGTTATTCAACTCAGAACGAACGCCTGCCTCATAATTCCAGCTTCTTTCAGCTTCCAAATCCAAAGCATCCCCGGTAGAGGTAATGGCATCCTTGGTTCTAGGAGGAGCAAACCCCTTGTGAATTCCGCCGAAAAGAGTAATAGTATTGGTAGGCTTCACAGTAAATCCTACGCCTGGAATTATTTCATTGACAGCATTTGATGCTACAATGGAAGTATCCCTTACCCCGATTCCAGAGAAATTCCTCCTAAAGATATTTCTCTCGTAATTAAAGTTTTCAAAGCGTAGACCTCCATGTAAAGAAACCTTTTCTCCCAATTCAGTTTCATTTTGAAAATAAGCACTGAAAGCCCGGCCATTTCTCAACTCATCTTCGATGAGGTTTCCGCTTTTCACACCAGCCTTGGTTCCATTTACACGCTGTTCTTTGGCACTTTCCACCAAGAATCTAACACCAGCTTTCAACTCATTCTTTTGCCCAAAAAGACTATGATTCAATTCAACCCTAGGCTCAATTCCTGCCACTTCAAATTGCCGGTTTCTCTGACCTGTTCCATCTCTCATAAAAATCGCACCACCAGGAATAGATGTATCTCCCCAGACTACCCCTGTCCAATTGGAGGGAGGGGTATTGGAATTATTGATCGAAAAGTCCTGTCTATTCCAATTTCTGGTTGTGGTATATCCATAGGCAATAGTCCTTAATTTAAAATCAGGATTAAATCTATACACATGACTAAAGCTTAAGCTATATCTCGATACATCAAGTCTATCATCAGGCGCAAGTCGGGTAAAATCCTGCCCACCTTGATCAAACATCACCTGATTCAATCCTATATAAGTTGAGTTTGATCTTTCATCATAAATACCAAATTTGGCTCCTAACTCGCTCTTTTCATTTAATTTAAAAAGAAACTTGGTATTAAAATCTGTAATTCCAAATTGGGTAGGACCTACATTATCTGCTGATTTTCTAAGAAGATTTACTTGCAGACCTGTATTACCAAAGGTATTTCCATAATTAACCAAGCCTGAGAAAAAGCTCCCTTGACCTCCTTGTATTTGTACCGACCCTTGTTCTGTCTCAGGAGCATTAGGTGTGATATAATTCACTACGCCTCCAATGGTCTGAGGGCCGTACAAAATCTGTCCTGAACCCTTCAAAATCTCCACTCCTGCCATTCTATCAATCGCTGGACTATAATACATTTCCGGTTCCCCATATGGTGCCAAAGCGACAGGAACACCATCCTCGAGCATCAATACATTTCGGCTTCTATCCGGATTGAGTCCCCTAATCCCAATATTGACACGCATACCCAACCCTTCTTCGTCCACCACATTCAATCCTGATACCCTTCGGAATACTTCATTTCCTGAAACAGGCATCAAAGATTTGATATCCTCTTTATTCAGATAGTTTACTGCACCCGGAACTTGGCTAAAAATCCTATCCTTGTTGGCAATTAATGAGAATTCAGGCATTTCCACACCTATTTCCAATACTACCAAGCCCAAATCCAAGACTCCATTGGCATCTACCTCTACTACTTGAGATTTGGTCTTATATCCTACTGCTGATATTTGTACCTCATAAACCCCCTTCTCTAAATCAAAAAGCTGGAATTTACCTTTCGCGTCCGTCAGGGCACCTTTTACCGTTCCCTTTACATAGACATTTGCATAAGAAACAGGGTTTTGCTCTGTATCATATACAACTCCTTTTACAGAAAGCACATTTTCTTTGGCCTCAGAAGCTATAACGATATTTTCTAATGAAAAAGATAAGAAGCCCAAAAGAACAACACAGTAAATCTGATATAATCTCATTATTATTTATTTGGATTAATTTTAAATTAAAACAAAAGTAGAGCCTGTTTATAATTAATCCAAATAATATTTTGGTCTTTTTTTCGGCTTATTTAGACAGTCTTTAAAAATCTTATAGAATCCTTTTGAAGATTTTTAGCGTTCTTTGTTCTGTGCAAGTCGGCTTGTCGCCGTTCCGATTCTATCGGAAAGGAGGAAAGTCCGGGCAACACAGAGCGCCATACTTCCTAACGGGAAGGGTATTCATCAGAAAAGGTGGATATACAGAAAGTGCCACAGAAAATATACCGCCCCGATAGCTATCTGGGTAAGGGTGAAAAGGTAGAGTAAGAGCCTACCGGTTGGATGGTGACATTCAGCGCATGGCAAACCTTATGGGTTGAAAGATCAAATAGGCCTCGGGCAAAGAGCTGCTCGTTCGATTCCTTTCGGGGATTCCGGGGTGGGTAGATCGATAGATCCTGACTGCGAAGTCAGGACTAGATAAATGACAGGCTTCTTCTGATTTTTCAGAAGAAACAGAACCCGGCTTACAGACTTGCACTTTTTCTCTTAAATTAGCCTTATGTCGAAAATACTGATCATTGATGACGAAAAAGTCATCAGAGCCACCCTCAGGGAAATCCTGGAATACGAAAAATTTGAGGTGAGTGAGGCCAAAGATGGTGAAGAAGGCCTGGCCAAATTGAAGGAAGAGGACTTCGATCTGGTTCTCTGTGATGTAAAAATGCCCAAAATGGACGGAATAGAAGTTCTGGACCAAGCTAAGGCTTTGGAAAAATCACCTCAGTTTATCATGATTTCTGCACATGGGAGTATTGAAACCGCCGTAGAAGCCACCAAAAAAGGCGCCTTTGATTTTATCCCAAAACCACCCGATCTCAATCGCCTCCTTCTAACAGTAAGGAATGCATTGGATAAAAAAAATCTGGTGACTGAAACCAAAGTCCTAAAAAAGAAACTTTCCAAGAAGTTTGATATGGTAGGTGAATCCAAGCCTATCTTATTGGTCAAAGAAACTATTGAAAAAGTAGCTCCTACAGATGCCAGGGTATTAATCACAGGCCCTAATGGAACAGGTAAAGAATTGGTTGCTCACTGGATTCATCAAAAAAGTAACAGAGTATCCAATCCTTTTGTGGCAGTCAATTGCGCAGCTATTCCTTCTGAATTAATAGAATCAGAACTATTTGGACATGAGAAAGGTGCTTTTACCTCTGCCCATAAGCAAAGAGCCGGGAAATTTGAGCAAGCCCAAGGAGGCACGCTATTTCTGGATGAAATTGGAGACATGTCTCTTTCAGCACAATCTAAAGTACTTCGAGCTCTTCAGGAGAATCTGATCAATCGCGTTGGTAGTGATAAGGATATCAAAGTAGATGTGAGGGTACTAGCAGCTACAAATAAGGACCTTAAAAAGGAAATTGAAGAAGGAAGATTCAGAGAAGATTTATATCACCGACTTAGTGTAATTCTGATTCAGGTTCCTGCCTTGAAAGACAGAAAAGATGATATACCCTTGTTGATAGACAAGTTTTTAGACGATATAGCTCAGGAAAGCGGAGATGCTAAAAAAGGGATTACCAAAGATGCTTTGGCAAAACTTCAGGAATTTCCTTGGACAGGCAATATCAGGGAACTACGAAATGTCGTGGAGCGTCTGGTAATTTTGGGGGAACCCACTATTAGCCTGGAGGATATTAAAAAATATGCTGACTACTAAGAGTCAGCATTTTTTTTAAACGTTAGCTTTCTGCCCAACTTCTGCTTTTGCATAGGCAGGACAAGGCTTACTGGAAGCACATGCACCTAGTGCTAAAATTCCGATCAATAATGCGATAGTGGCTAATTTTTTCATGTGTATTTAATTATTTCTTTTCTTGGTCAACTTCAACTTCCTGACGAATTAAAATCGTCTCTAACTCCAATGGGCTTGAGACTCTTTTGATATTGATCAAGAATATAAGCTATTCAAATATGTTTAATAAATTTTAAGTAAGCAATTACTGAACCAACAAGTTACATCCGCGAATCTCAGAATTATCAAATCTCCCCAAGACTTCTAAATACCCTTTCTCATCTATCCTGCCCAGATCCTGAGTTTCTATAAAAGAACAGGAATGGAAATTAGCCAAATCAATCACATTGATTCCGCCTTGAGAACGATTAGTCCATTCCAAAGGATCATTGACATCTCTTAACATAACGCGCAAACTGAGAGGTAAGGTATATTTTCCATCCCATTTTGAATAAGCCTGAGACATCAACTCGGTCATTCCATACTCAGAATGGATTTTATCAACATGAAAAGATTCTTTTAAAATCTGGTGAACTTCCTCCCGAATCATTTCTTTTCTCCTCCCCTTCATCCCTCCTGTCTCCATGACAATTAAATTTTCAGCATTAGGAAATAATTCTTTTTTTTCTGCCAAATCCAAAAGCGCGAATGTCACACCCAATAACAGCACCTTTTTTGAATCCTTAGAGAGGAGCTTCAATTTTTGCAAAAGCTCATCATGGTTGTATAAGTAAAAGCCAGAATGCTCCGAGCCCGACTTTTCGATAAAATGAGAAGCCATAGACACCAAACTACTCCCTTTTCTCTCTAAATATGCGGGTAATAAAGCCAATACGTGAAAATCTGACAGACTACCATATACCTCTTCAAAAGTTTTTTGCGCTTGTTGTAAATACCAGTCCTCAGACCAGAAATAATGTTTGCTGGTAATCATTCCTGTGGTACCGGAACTTGAGAAGAAACCTTTGAATTGATCCAAAGGCCCCGATACAATTGGAAAGTCTTTAAAAAAGCGAATTGGTAAAAAAGGTATTTGCCCTAAAGCATTGATTTTTTTAGGATCAATTTTCCTTGCCTTCAGATAAGCACTATAAATGGAATTGTGTTTTGCCTGAAACTCAAAAATCTCCAAAGCTAGATTTTCAAAGTTTTCAGACTTTAAATTCTCTACCTTCTCAGAAAAACTTTTAAAATCCTGCATCGTTTTATAATTTGCATCAACCCAATCGGATCCTAATTGGTTCTGTTTGTAAAATTAATCCGCCTTATGCGTTTAAAAAGTTATTTCAGCTTATTCTTTCTTGTCCTTTTTGTGGGAGCATGCGTGAATCCACCGGATAATTTTCCAACAGTCCCTTCCATTACCTTCGAGTCACTGGAGTACGTACCTACAGCCGGACCGGATTCATTGATTGTTGGAATAGATTTTCAAGATGCAGAAGGAGATTTAGGTTTATCTGCAACAGATATCAATCCTCCATTTAACGCTTTTGATTTTCAGAGAGATGCGGCTGGAAACTTAATTACATACAGCAAAAGACCTGCTTCTGCACCAACATATAATCCGATCGATTACGTAATCAACCCGATTGTCAATAATCAAACTGTCAATGATACTATTTGGGTGAGACAGAACCCCAATCAGTACAACATTTTTGTAAAGTTCTTTATTAAAAGAAATGGGAGGTTTACCGAATTTAGGTGGCAAGACCCTCCATTCTTCACCACTTTCAATGGAAGATTTCCAAGAATATTAACTTCAGAAGAAGGGCAGGCAGTAGAAGGAAATATCAAGTATGCCATGCTTTCCTCAGGTTGGGAAGCTATCTTCCGAAATGACACTATCAGAATTGACGTTCAAATTCAGGATAGGCAATTGAATCGAAGTAATGAAGTATCCAGCCCCGAATTAACACTCAGGCAGATAACTCGAAATACCCCATAAAAAGAAAGGGCGGTGAATAATCACCGCCCTTTCTTTTTTTATGCTAATCCAATTACAAAGCTGGATAGGTTTTTGGATTTACTTCATGCATTATGCTGTAAACCTTTTCCACCACGTCTTCAATACTTGGCTTGGAGAAATAATCTCCGTCCGATGAGTATGCAGGTCTATGCGCTTTGGCAGGCAATGTTTGAGGGTCAGAGTCCAAGTATCTAAATACTTTTTGACCTTCTATCACTTGCTGCAACATAAACGCTGAAGCTCCTCCAGGAACATCTTCATCAGCAAAAATTACTCTATTCGTTTTCTTCACAGACTCCCCTATAACGCCATGAACATCAAATGGTAATAAAGTCTGTACATCGATAACTTCTACCTCAATCCCTATTTCAGACAATTCTTGAGCAGCATCCATTACAATTCTACACATAGAGCCGTAAGTCACGATAGTTAAGTCTTTTCCTTCTCTTAATATTTCTGGTTTACCCAAAGGAACTGTGAATTCACCGATGTTTTCCGGTAGCCTTTCTTTAAGTCTGTAGCCATTAAGACATTCTACAACAATTGCCGGCTCATCAGACTTGAGCAAGGTATTGTACATCCCAGCAGCCTGAGTCATATCTCTCGGTACGCAAACTACCATTCCTCTTAGCGTAGAAAGAATCATACCCATTGGAGATCCAGCATGCCAAACTCCTTCTAGTCTATGACCGCGGGTTCTTACGATTAAAGGAGCCTTTTGACCTCCTTTAGTTCTGTATTGTAAGGAAGCCAAATCATCAGAAAGCATTTGAAGGCCATAAAGCAAGTAATCCAAATATTGAATTTCTGCAATTGGTCTCAAACCTCTCAAAGCAGCACCAATTCCTTGGCCGATAATGGTACATTCGCGAATACTGGTATCACTGACTCTCCACTCTCCGTGTTTTGCCTGAAGACCTGCAAAAGCTTGATTAACATCACCGATTTTCCCTACATCTTCTCCAAATGCAAAGAATCGAGGATCGTTTTCTAATTTATTGTCAAAGAATGCCTGCAAAACTTCACGCCCATCCACTACCGCAGATTTTTCATTGAATTCCGCAGGAACTTCATCAATTTTCAACACAGACCATTCAGACTGAGAATACAGATGGCTGCTGTAGCGGTCATGGTTCAATTCGGTTTGCTTTTCGTACCAAGCTTTCAATTCATTCTTGCCAGAATTAGAATCGAATCTCAAAAGCAGTAACGCTTTTCTCACCGTGGATACCACATCCTTTCGGATGGGATTGATTGTCTTTTTCAGTTCATCTGCCAACTGATCCAACACCACTTTTCTGGTACTGTCTTGTGCTGCTGATTTTATCAATGCAACAGCCTCGTTCAGTTCTTTTTTGATTTCACCGCTGAAATCTGACCAAGCAGCTTCTTTCTCTTTTTTGACCTGAGCTTTTGCTTCAGCTTCTATTATATCCAAAGCATCAGCAGTAGCCAATTCATTTTCAAGGATATACTCTCTAAACTTTTTAATGCAGTCCCAGTCTTTTTCCCAGTCCAGTCTTTCTTTGGACTTATATCGCTCATGTGAACCCGAAGTACTGTGGCCCTGTGGCTGAGTCATTTCTTCTACATGGATCAAAACAGGAACATGTTCTGTTCTTGCCAATTCTCCAGCTTCTTGAAATGCCTGAAGCAATGCCTCATAATTCCAGCCTTTTACTTTAATGATTTCAAAACCGGCTTTTTCTTCAGTTCTCTGGAAACCTGCTAAAGCCTCTGAAATACTTCCTTTGGTGGTATGAAATTCTTTTGGAACCGAGATGCCATATTCATCATCCCAAATGGAAATCACCATCGGCACTTGCAAGACCCCCGCAGCATTGATGGATTCAAAAAACATTCCTTCCGAAGTAGAAGCATTTCCTATTGTACCCCAAGCAACCTCATTACCATTGACTGAGAATTGCTTCAATTTCTTCATGCCCTTATTGACTCTAAAAAGCTTGGAAGCATAAGCCAAACCCAAAAGTTTGGGCATTTGAGCAGCTGTTGGAGAAATATCAGCCGCTGAATTATTCATTTTAGTCAAATCCTTCCAAGAACCGTCCTCATTTAAAGAGCGGGTTGCAAAATGCCCATTCATTAATCTACCTGCACTTGCCGGCTCCTCCTCTACATTAGTATAAGCATAAAGCTGAGCAAAATATTGTTTAACATTTAACTCACCCAAAGCCATCATAAAAGTCTGATCACGGTAATAACCTGATCTAAAATCTCCTAATTGAAAAGCCCTTGCCATTGCAATTTGAGCAAGCTCTTTTCCATCACCAAAAATACCAAACTTCGCTTTTCCCATGAACACCTCTTTTCTTCCCATCAGGGAAGCGTGTCTGCTAATCATCGCTATTCTAAAATCTTCCAAAATAGCTGAAGGCTCCGGGACGAAGGAAGGCTTGCTTTTTTTTATCTTTTGTAATTCTGACATAGACTTGTTTAATCTAAAGTTATTTGGGTTTGGGTGCGCACAGTTCTAGTGCAGATCAAAAATAGCCAAATCATTTTTTTTTACAAATTTAAGCTGAACTTATTTTCAGTTTAAAATTTGGTATTTTGGTAAAATATTAATCCAACAACAAATTTTATTCTGTTAATACTATTAACACTGATTAAATATTTGATTTAGACAGATTTAGATTATTCTGTAATTCCGGTTTTTATCCATACTATATTCTCAAAATATTCAACTTTTAAAATTTAAATTTTGAAATAATCAGCATTTTCCAGCCGAATTTTAGAAGAATCTTTTGATTTTCAAGATTTTTCAAAATGAGACCAAATACTATTCTTAAAAATGCGATTAGAATAAACTGGCTTACTATCTTTGCCGCCATATTTAAATCCAAATAGACTTGCCATGATAATAGGTGTTCCAAAGGAAATTAAAAACAACGAAAACCGAGTAGCTCTTACTCCTGCAGGAGCGAAAGAATTGGTAAAAAGAGGCCATACTGTATACGTACAGCACACAGCTGGAGAAGGTAGTGGTTTCCCAGATGAAGAATATGAAAATGCAGGTGCCAAAATTCTTCAAACTATAGAAGCTACCTACGAGATCGCAGAAATGATCATGAAGGTAAAAGAGCCTATTGAATCTGAATACAAACTCATCAGAGAAAACCAATTGTTGTTCACCTATTTCCACTTTGCTTCTTACGAACCTCTAACCAAGGCTATGGTTGAAAGCAAGTCGGTATGTTTGGCATATGAAACTGTAGAGAAAGCTGACAGAAGCCTTCCACTTTTGATTCCAATGTCTGAAGTTGCCGGTAGAATGGCTGTTCAGAAAGGTGCTAACTACTTGGAAAAACCATTGAAAGGAAGAGGAATTCTTTTAGGTGGAGTACCAGGTGTATTGCCAGCTAAAGTTTTGATTTTAGGAGGTGGAATCGTGGGAACTCAAGCTGCTTGGATGGCTGCAGGTTTAGGAGCTGACGTAACAATCATGGATGTATCTCTTCCTAGAATGAGATACCTGGATGATGTCATGCCTGCCAATGTGAACACCATGATGTCAAACGAATATAACATCAGGGAAATGATCAAATCTGCTGATTTGATTGTTGGAGCTGTTTTGATCCCAGGAGCAAAAGCGCCTCACTTGATCATCAGAGACATGTTGAAAGACATGAAGCCAGGAACCGTTTTAGTTGACGTGGCCGTGGATCAAGGTGGCTGTATTGAGACCTGCAAGCCGACTACACATGAGAACCCAACCTTCATCATTGATGATGTGGTTCATTACTGTGTGGCTAACATGCCAGGAGCTGTACCTTACACTTCTACATTGGCATTGACTAATGCAACTCTTCCTTACGCTATCCAACTTGCAGATAAAGGCTGGAAGCAAGCTTGTAATGACAATGCAGAACTGAAATTAGGATTGAATGTAATTCAAGGTGAAATCGTGTATAAAGCAGTCGCTGATGCTTTCGATATGCCATACGCAATGGTTGAAAAATACCTAGCAGACTAATTCATTTCTTGCTTATAAATACCAAATCCTCCAGAATCAATCTGGAGGATTTTTTATTGGTTTAAAGCCCAATAAATCATCCTAGCACCGAATCCAATCATTATAAGTCCCACCAAAAAGCCCAATATTTTCATCAATCTAGGTGTTACTAATGGCCTTAATTTTTTTGCTATAAAAGCCTTAAGTAGATCAATTGAAAAAACGGTTCCTAAAATACCTGAATAATAAATACCTGCTTCCGCTTTTCCATACTCAGGTTTCAAATGCACTAAGCTGGCTATCGAAACCCAAAATAACAGCACAAAGGGGTTTATTCCATTGATGCTGAATCCTTTCAGAAAAGCTGTCTTTTTTTGGATTGGCAGAGTAATCCCTCCAGAATTAGGACGGAAAGTTTTGGCTTTGATCAAATTACTAATCCCAAAACCAAATAAAATCAGGCCGCCGAAAACCCCTAAAACGAATTCAAAATGATCAATACCAGAAAGATAGCTGACACCAAAATACGTGATCAAAACATAGATACAGTCCGACAGTAATATCCCCAAAGCGGCCAAAGCAGCATATCTAAATCCATGCTCCAAGCTACTTTGAATCAGCGTAAAGAAAACGGGGCCGATAAGGGCAGAAAGCAAGAGCCCCATACTCAAGCCTTCCAGTAAAGCAGTGATCAAAAGTCGGCTCCTTTCTTTTTCAAAAACACCCTCCAAGATTCGGCTTTTTCTCCTTTAAGAACTCGGGGAAATTTATTTTGACCTCCCTCCTTTCCCTGACTTCTCATCCAATCATAAAAGTCAGAACTGGGTCTAACCTCACAAAACACCTTCTTTAAGGCATGCCTTCTCTCTACAGCATAATCGTCGTTCAACTCTTTTAGCAGGACATCAATTCTTTCTCCCAATTGCTGGGCATCCACTGCATCATTGGTTCCGATGTACCAATGGTGGGCAAATAAATTTTTGTAAGGCTCGCCCAAAACAGTGAATTCTTTGATTGTAATATCAAACTCGTTAGAAGCAAGCTCTACTGCCTTATTCATATTATCCACCGACAAATGCTCTCCGCATAGACTCAAAAAATGCTTGGTTCTGCCAGTGATAATGATCTCAGACTCCTCCTTCGAAACAAAGCGAATAGTATCCCCAATCAAATATCTCCAAGCCCCGGCGCAAGTTGAAATCAGTATTGCATAATCTTTTCCTTCCTCAATCTGATCAATTTTCAATGTTTCTGCGTCTTGGCGAATGGAGCCATTTTCATCAAAGTTTTTGTCGTTGAAAGGCACAAACTCATGGAAAATCCCATTGTTCAATACCAGTCTCATTGACTTTCTTCCCGGCAAAGCCTGAAAGGCCAAAAATCCTTCAGAAGCCAAATAGGTTTCTATATAAGTAAGCGGCTTTCCCAATAGCTTTTCAAAACCTTTTTTATAGGGTTCGAACGAAACCCCTCCATGGACAAAAATCTGAAGATTGGGCCAAATCTCATGAATATGAGCCACTTGATATTTTTCTATGATTTTCTCCAATAAGATCTGCAACCAGGCTGGAACTCCCACAATAATCCCAATATCCCATTTAGGTGCTTTTTCGACTATTTGATCTAGCTTGTCTCCCCAATTCTTATTTCTGGATATTTTTTTCCCGGGTTTGTAAAAACGCTGAAACCAAATAGGCAACTTTCCAGCAGTGATTCCACTTAGATCACCAGAAAAATAGGTGCCATTAAATTCCAAATCGGTACTCCCTCCCAACATCAAGATACCTTTGGTAAAAAGTGATTTAGGCAAGTCGTATTTCGAAAGACTTAAAATCTGCCTCACTCCTGTTCTTCGGATGGCCCTCACCATATCTTTAGTGATTGGAATATATTTCGATGCGGCTCCCGATGTACCTGAACTCAAGGCGAAATGCTTTACTTTTCCCGGCCAAGTGATATCTCTTTCTCCATTTAGTAATCTATGCCACCATTCTTCATAGATTTTGTCGTAATCATAAATCGGAACTGAGTTTTTGAATTTTTCATAAAACTGATCGTTTCCTCCTTTGAAAGATTTTAAAATTCCCGAAAAATCATATTTTTCTCCAATGGCAGTTCTATTTGAGGCTATGAGCAGTTTTTTCAAAGCCTGTTTTTGCAATTCTATAGGTTGAGAGTACTCTTGCTCTAAACTTTCTCTCAAGCGAATGCCTTTCTTTAGTAAAGTACTGATGATCGCCATATCTTTGTCTTGGCCTTTTTCAAAAATTTAAGAGCTTAAAAATAGAAAATGGATATCAAAGCAAATCTTGAAAACGTAAAAAAAACCTTTAAAAATCCAGAATGCTTACTTGTAGCAGTCAGCAAAACCAAGCCTATAACTGACCTCAAAGAGGCATATAGTGCTGGGATTAGGGATTTTGGGGAAAACAAAGTTCAAGAGCTTCAGGAGAAGCAACCTCAACTCCCTGAAGATATCCGATGGCATATGATCGGGCATTTGCAGAGAAATAAAGTCAAATACATTGCACCTTACGTGCATTTGATTCATGGAGTGGATTCCTTCAAGCTTTTAAAAGAAATCAATAAGCAAGGAAAAAAGATAGATCGAAAAATCTCTGTCTTGTTGCAAATGCATATTGCTGAAGAAGACAGCAAATTCGGATTTGACAGAAAAGAGATGGATGAGATGCTGGCAGACCCAGACTTTTCTGAGCTCAGTCATGTAACAATCAAAGGCTTGATGGGGATGGCTACCTTCACCGAAAATGAAGAACAGATCAGAAGAGAATTTCAGGGTTTAAAAAATCACTTCGAGGAACTCAAAACCAATCCCCTTCCTGACTTCATGAAAATGGAAATTTTATCCATGGGCATGAGCGGAGACTATTTGATTGCGCAGGAAGAAGGAAGTACTATGGTCAGGATAGGTTCTGCAATTTTTGGAGCAAGAAATTATTAATCAAGAGCTAATGAACGGAAAACAATTGATCATGCTAGCCGGACTTTCCGGAGCTATAGCTGTAGGCTTAGGAGCATTTGGGGCACATGGATTGGCGGATACACTGGCAGCAACAGGAAGGGCAGACACTTTTGAAACGGCCGTAAAATATCACTTTTACCATACCTTGGCTATTGCCTTAATCGGTATTATCAAATTGACCAAACCCAATTGGAAAAGTTTGGTTTTTGCTTCTTGGAGTATGATTTTCGGAATAGTCGTCTTTTCAGGATCTCTTTATATTCTTTCCCTGTCTGGGGATACCTGGTGGGGAGCCATTACTCCATTAGGTGGAGTAGGTTTTATCATGGGTTGGCTTGGATTATTTTACTCAGCACTTCGCAATGACCAAATTCTTGCAGATTAGAGTTATTACTATTTTTCTATTTTTGATCGTCTTTCAACAGGCTCAGGCTCAGTTGACAAGAGATCAGTATATACAAATGGAAAATGCCTTAGGAGAAGGGAGCTTTTTTTCAGGTCATTTGACAGGTTTCATGCTTTATGATCTGGATTCCCAGCGGGTTTTATATGAGAAAAACTCTCAGATGAGATTTACTCCTGCCTCAGTCACAAAGCTATTTACCTTGTTTTCTAGCATCTTAATTTTGAATGATAGCACCCAAACCCTAAGATATATCCAATCAGGGGATACCTTAAAAATTTGGGGAGCTGGAGATCCTTCCTGGAAATATAAAAAATTGCCCCAACCAAAATTTCAAGATTTTTTCAGGCCTTATTCAGTTATTCAATTTTCCGATACCAACCTTAAATCCACCCCTTTCGGAGCCGGATGGCAATGGGATGATTACTTATATTATTATGCAGCTGAAAGATCTTCGCTTCCTATCTATGGGAATGTAATGCAAGTATTTGCAGGAAGAGTCAACCCTAAAGTCTTTCCAGCAAAATTTCAGTCATCGATCCGTACCAATGAAAAGGAAACAAAGGACATGGAAAGAGACTTCCATTCCAATACTTTTTACTATAACCCCGATTCTTACAGAGGAAGAGAGGACTTTCTACCATTCATTACTTCCCCACAGCTCTTGACAGAGTTTGCAAAAAATGAAACTGGGAAGAATTGGATTTACAAGGCAGAAAAGCTGCCTGAAAACCATAAGCTCTGGAGAGGAGCACCTTTATTCCCGATTTTAAAAGAAATGATGCTGGAATCGGACAATTTTTTAGCAGAGCAATTATTATTGATGATTTCAGATCGGCTTTTTGGTGAATTAAATTCTGAAAGGGCGATAGAATACATTATTAAAACCTATTTATCGGATTTACCCGATCAACCGATCTGGGTGGACGGAAGTGGTTTGAGCAGGTACAATTTATTTACCCCCAGAACAATGGTTGGGCTCTTTGAAAAACTCTATAGAGTAGTCCCTGATCAAATGCTATTTGAGCTTCTTCCGACCGGCGGTAAATCCGGAACGATCAAAAATAACTATCAGGCTGCCCAACCTTATATTTTTGCAAAGACTGGCACTATGAGTAATAATCACAGCCTGGTTGGATTAATCAGAACTAAGTCGGGAAAGCAATATTGTTTTGCTTTTATGAATTCCAACTATCCCTGGAAAGCTTCTGAGATAAGAAGAGAAATGGAAAAGGTGCTGATAATGACCAGGGATATATTGTAATTGAATTAAATTCACAAAAATCTTCATTGGATGAATAAACGCACTTTTCTCAAATCACTCGGTGTCTTGGCCGGAGCCAGTCCTTTCTTCGGATTCAATTCCATTTCTTCTGAAAGTAATCCAAGTACTTTACTCCCATTACCCATCAAAAAAGGAGATGTGGTCGGGCTAATAAGTCCCTCAGCTGCTACTGCCGATAGGATGCAATTTACCTTCGCAAAAGAAGCTTTGGAGGCGCTTGGTTTCCAAGTTAAGCTCGGAGAAAATTTAAAAAACAGAAGAGGTCATTTGGCTGGCACCGATCAGGAAAGAGCATCTGATTTAAACCAAATGTTTGCTGACCCGACTGTCAAAGCAATCATTTGTATTCGAGGAGGTTCGGGTGCCGCACGGATTTTACCATTGATCAATTATGAATTGATCAAAAATAATCCCAAACCATTGATGGGCTATTCGGATATTACCGCTCTTCACTGTGCTATTCATTCCCAAACAGGCCTGATATCTTTTCATGGCCCCAATGGAACCGGCAGTTGGAACAGTTTCAATGTTCAAGCTTTCAATCAGCTATTTTTTGAGAAAAAACTGGTTCAATATAAAAATGAACAAGTCAAAGGGGACGATTTGGTCATCAAAAACAACAGAATTCAAACTCTCAAAGCAGGAACTGCAGAGGGGAAAATTTTGGGTGGAAACCTAACAGTTTTGACCGCGCTGAGTGGCACTCCTTATTATCCAGATTTCAAAGATGCCATTCTATACACAGAAGATATTGGAGAAGATCCTTATAAGGTGGATAGAATGTTGAGTACTTTGAAACTCAACGGAACATTAGACCAGATTAAAGGGTTTATTTTTGGTCAGTGCAGTGACTGTGAGCCGGGAGGTGGATATGGTTCTTTATCAATAGACCAGGTATTGGACGATTATATTTTGCCTCTCAACATTCCAGCTTATTCCGGTGCAATGATTGGCCATATTTCTAAACAATTCATCATCCCTAATGGAGCTGAAGTCCGAATGGATTCTACAAAAGGCTCCATAGAATTGCTGAAACCAGTATTTCAATCCTAATGAAATCGAGCACGACCCAAGGTGACACAAAGAGAAACGATTATAATCAAAGCGAAGATTCCATCTGACCTTTGAAAAAAAATATAAACAGATGAAAATGTATAGTTTATTTATTTTTATATCAGTTCTTTTGGCTTGCAACACAGCGAGCATAGAGCTTCCTCAAAATTTAACCACCGTGAAAGATCAACCTTTAACCTACCTTGCTTTAGGAGACAGTTATACGATTGGAGAGGGAGTATCTGAAAAGGATCGCTACCCCAACATTCTGGTTGAAAAATTAAATACTCAGACCGAACTCAAGTGGGGCAAACCTGAGATCATTGCCAAAACCGGATGGACTGTTGACGAATTGGATAAAGGAATCAATGAAGCTGCTCCAACAGGCACTCCCTATGATTTAGTCACCTTATTAATCGGAGTAAATAATCAATACCGAGGACGATCCGTAGACGATTATCGGGTTGACTTTGAATTAATGCTTTTAAGAGCTATTGGATTTGCAGGAAATAGACCAAACCGAGTTGTGGTCGTGTCTATCCCCGATTGGGGAGTCACTCCTTTTGCTGATAAAAGATCCACTGACAAGCAGGAAGTTGCTGCTGAAATCGATGCCTACAATCAGGCCAAAAAAAGCGTTTGCGGGAAATTGGGTGTTAAATTTATAGATATCACCACTGAATATAGGCAAATTGGTACCCTCCCGGAAATGGTGGTAGCAGATCAATTGCACCCAAGTGGACTAGTCTATGAATCATGGGCAGAAAAGATTTTCAATCATGTGAAAACGATTGATATCAAACCCTAATTCTTTTACCTATTCATTCAATTAGAAGTGTGAAAGATCAATTATTCCATTGATCACAAAGATTTGAAAACCTTATTTAAAAGGATTTCAAAAGCTTAATTTTATGCACTCAGACTATTAAGCATTTAGCCTTTATGAAAATTATCTGCATTGGCCGTAATTATGCGGCTCATATTGAAGAATTAAAAAATGAAACACCCGGAAATCCGGTAGTTTTTTTGAAACCAGATACAGCTTTATTGAAAAATGGGGCAGCTTTTTACTATCCTGATTTTTCAAAAAACATTCATCATGAAGCTGAATTGGTATTAAAAATCAATAAAGAGGGGAAGTATATTCAAAAGAAATTTGCTCATAGGTATTATGAGGAAATAGGGTTGGGAATTGATTTTACGGCCCGTGATCTTCAAGATCAATGCAAGGCCAAAGGTTTGCCATGGGAAATAGCAAAAGCCTTCAACGGCTCAGCTCCTATTGGTGATTTTATCCCTGTTTCAGAGATTGAAAACTTACAATCCATTGACTTTCATCTCTCTATCAACGGGGAGATAAAACAACAAGGTAATACCAGCTTGATGCTATTTAATTTTGACACCATCATTGAATACGTTTCCCAATTTTTCACGTTGAAGAAAGGCGATTTGATTTATACAGGAACTCCGGCAGGAGTAGGTCCTGTCAAAATTGGAGATCGACTGGAAGGATTCATTGGAACCCAAAAAATGCTTGATTTTGAAGTTAAGTAAACTACTACCCGTATTCATTTTATTTCTTTTTCTTGGTCAAAATTCATTCTCTCAGGGAGTCATTCGGGATTACTTTCGATCACCTGTCAAACCTGGAGGAAGGAATTATTTGTCCGGAAATTTCTCTGAATTAAGACCCAACCATTTCCATACTGGGCTAGATTATAAGTTTGGAGGCGTGGAAGGAGAACCCATTTATGCAGCTGCAGATGGCTGGGTTCACCGAATCAAAATCTCCACCTACGGCTATGGAAATGTCATCTATCTAAAGCATCCAACGGGGCACATAACCCTTTATGGGCATTTGAGAAATTTTAATCCCAAGCTTCATCAGTACATGATAGAACGCATGTACGAAGCCCAAGTCAATGAGTTGGAGTTATACCCTACCCCAGGAGAACTGAGTTTCAAAAAAGGAGAACGCATAGCTGATGGAGGAAACACTGGGAGTTCAGGTGGTCCTCATTTACATTTTGAAATTAGAGACAGTCTGGACAGGGCTATGGATCCGCTTCTTTTTGGTTTTCCGGAAATCCTTGACAACATAGCTCCTACTCCACAGAAATTAGCATTTGTCCCCCTTCAAATTGACTCCAGAATTAATGGAAAATTCGAGCGAATGGAGTTCACTCCTACTGCTAGTGGTGGCGTATACAAAATACCTCAAACCATTCAAATCACCGGAAAAGTAGGCATTGAAGTGCAGGGCTTCGACCAACTGGACGGTGCAAGCAACAGGAATGGCTTTCCTTATTTTGAAATTCGGGAAAACGACTCCCTACTATACCAATTAACAATCGATAAAGTCGACTTCAATTATACCCGACAGTTTTTGCTGCATACGCACCAAAACAGATTTTCGAAGCTCTACTATCAACCCAACCTGAAATTTGAATATCTCAGACCTCATCAGGCTGGGATAGGACATTTGGAATTGGAGCCGGGAAAAAGAAAAATTTATGAATTGCGCCTGATCGATGCTTTGGGAAATACTCAAAAAATTCAATTCTCATTGCAGGGAAAGGATCAGGAATTTGTAGTCGCAGATGGAGCCACTCCTAGTAAAGCTCAAGTGGATTATATCGGAAATATTCTTAAAATTAAGGCTCCAGTATCCAAACTCGGAGGCTTGGCTAAATTTTACGTGGGTACCCGGACTTTTGAAATGCTGCCTGCCTATCAAGATGCAAATAGCCGGACTTATTTATGGGATATGCAATTTGGAATTCCAGAAGAAATTGATCTTTGCTCAGAAGTAATCAGCACCCCACTCAAAGCAGCCATTCCTGCTGGAGAAGAAAAGCTTTTTGCGCAAAGAGATGTTCAAATCAAATTTGATAAAAATACCCTATTAGATGACCTATATCTAAGAATTCAGGAAAGTGGAACCGGTAGCGCTGCAAGATTACAAATCAATGATCCTTCGGAATATTTATGGAATTCCATGGAAGTGCTCTGGAACACCAGTCCAGGAAATTTGAATAAATCCAGAACTCATGTATACCAAGTCAATAGCAGAGGCAGTAAATCTTTTGTAGGAGGAACTTGGGAAGACGGAGCAATCCGCTTTAAAACCAGAAATTTTGGTACTTTTATGCTTGCTGAAGACATCAAGGCTCCCAGCATAACTCCTGTGAGAGTAAATTCCACAGAAATCCGCTTTTCCATTCGGGATGATTTATCCGGAATTCAGAGTTTCGAAGCAAAAGTAGATGGGAAATGGGTGTTGATGCGGTATGAGCATAAGCAGGCATTGATCTGGTCAGAAAAACTGGATAAACATCCCTTCCGCGGACCTGTTATTCTTAGGGTAACTGACATGGCTGGTAATGTAGCCGAATGGAAAGGAACCATCGCTTAATTCATGTTTTATTAAAAAAATTAAACGTATGTCATTAGAAGTAGGCCAAAAGGCACCAGATTTTGAAGCAAAAATTGAAACGGGAGAAACCATCAAACTCTCTGATTTTAAAGGGAAAAAAGTAATCCTATATTTTTATCCTAAAGACAATACTCCCGGCTGTACTGCTCAGGCTTGTAACCTCAGAGATAATTATGAAGCCCTGCAAAAAGCCGGGTATGTAGTTTTGGGTATCAGTTCCGATTCTGAAAAATCCCACCAAAAGTTTATAGACAAGCAGGAGCTTCCATTCTCTTTGATTGCAGATGAGGATAAAAAAGTTCACGAGCTCTATGGCACTTGGGTGGAAAAATCCATGTATGGAAGAAAGTATATGGGGACTGCAAGAACCACTTTTGTAATTGATGAAGAGGGGAAAATAGAGGAGATTATAGAAAAAGTAAAAACCAAAGAACACACTGCTCAAATCCTAAAATAAACCTCCGTAATGGAAAAACAATCTATCGAACAACTCCAAAAAATCTGTACTCAACTCAGAAGAGATGTACTGAGAATGGTGCATGCTGTGCAATCCGGACATCCCGGAGCTCCACTTGGCTGCGCAGAATTCTTTGTGGCCTTGTATTTTGATCAGTTGAGACACAATCCTGACTTTAAAATGGATGGAAAAGGTGAGGATATTTTCTTCCTTTCCAATGGTCACCTCTCCGCAGGCTGGTATTCAGTCTTAGCGAGAAGCGGTTATTTTCCTGTTGAAGAACTCAAAACCTTCAGAAAAATCAATTCCAGACTGCAGGGACACCCAGCAACCCACGAACACCTTCCCGGTATTCGGGTAGCATCAGGTTCCCTGGGGCAAGGCCTATCCGTAGCACTTGGCGTTGCTCAGGCCAAAAAACTGGACAAAGATGATCACCTGGTTTATATCCTAATGGGTGATGGAGAATTGCAAGAAGGTCAGGTATGGGAAGCTGCCATGTATGCTGCTCATTTTGGAGTGGATAATTTGATTGCCACGGTAGATTATAATGGTCAACAGATCGACGGTCCAACTACAGAAGTGATGGATCTAAAAAATCTCAAGGCCAAATGGGAAGCTTTTGGTTGGGAAGTAATCGAAACCAAAAAAGGAAATGATCTAAGCTCCGTACTTGAGGGATTGGAAAAAGCCAAGTCCTTGACAGGAAAAGGTAAGCCTGTAATGAACCTCTTGTATACAGAAATGGGCTATGGGGTTGACTTTATGGTCGGAACTCACAAGTGGCATGGCTCCCCTCCTAGTGACGAGCAATTAGCCGATGCCTTAGGACAATTAGAGGAAACCTTAGGCGATTATTAATCTACCCAACACAAAGAAAATCATGAGCTTAGACTTAAAATTTACATATACTGAGAAAAAAGACACGCGTTCAGGATTTGGTGACGGATTTCTGGAGGCAGGAAGAAAAAATCCAAATGTAGTTGGCCTTTGTGCGGATCTGATTGGTTCTCTGAAAATGGGAGCTTTTCAAAAAGAATTCCCTGAGCGCTTTTTCCAAACAGGAATTGCTGAAGCAAATATGATAGGCATTTCCGCTGGTTTGGCGATAGGAGGCAAAATACCTTTTGCGGGAACCTTTGCAAATTTTGCAACGGGCAGGGTTTATGATCAAATCAGACAATCCGTTGCTTATTCGAATAAAAACGTCAAAATATGCGCTTCTCATGCCGGTTTGACTTTAGGTGAAGATGGTGCAACTCACCAGATTCTGGAGGATTTGGGAATGATGAAAATGCTTCCCCATATGACTGTGATCAATCCTTGTGATTACAACCAAACCAAGGCTGCCACTTTGGCGATTGCGGAGTATGAGGGTCCTGTTTACCTAAGATTTGGACGCCCAAGTTGGCCTATTTTCACACCTGCTGATCAAAAATTCGAAATCGGAAAAGCCTGGAAAATGATAGATGGTAAAGACGTCACCATCTTTGCTACAGGTCATATGGTTTGGGAAGCGAATGTTGCTGAGGCTATGCTAAGAGAAGAAGGTATTTCTGCTGAAGTAATCAATATCCACACGATCAAACCTTTGGATGAAGAGGCTATTTTGGAATCTGTCAAGAAGACCGGATGTGCCGTCTCCGCTGAAGAGCATCAGATTAATGGTGGATTGGGAGATGCGATAGCTCAGACCTTGGCAAGAAACAATCCAGCTCCCTTGGAATATGTGGGTGTCAATGACAGTTTCGGAGAGTCAGGAACTCCCATTGCCCTTCTCGAGAAATATGGTCTCAATGCTGCGAATATTGTGAAAGCTGCTAAGAAGGCCTTGAAGCGGAAATAAGAGCCTAAAAATATCTAAAAGGCTGTTTCATTAGTAATGCATTTGTCACATTGAGCGAAGTCGAAATGTAGGCCAGAAAGATTGAAATGGTCTTCGACTACGCTTAGGCTGACATGCGTTTGCTTTTGAAATGGCCTTTTTTTTAATTTTAACACCATGATAAAATTAACGGATAGCCTCAAGTTAATTCCGATACGAGAGCAAGACTTTGAATTGCTTCATCAACTCATGCATAAAATTTATAAGGAGGCTTATTCGGATTTCTGGCAGGATACCGGCGATTGGTATTTAGAGTTAATTTATAACAGAGAAAATTTATCCAAGGAGATTTCACGCAGTCGAACTCATTATTTTTTTGTGGAGTGGAACGAGCAGAAGGTAGGAATATTTAAATATGATTTTCCTTTTTCTCCCAGAGAAGTGGAAATTCCAAATGCTATGAAGCTCCATAGACTTTATCTGGACCGAATTACTCATGGTCAGGGAATCGCCGCTCAATTGATGAAATACTTAGAAAATATAGCCAAAGAGCAGAAACTAGATGCTATTTGGTTGGAGGCAATGGTTTCCAAACATCAGGCGAAAAGATTTTATGAAAAATCAGGATATCAAAAAATCTACGAATATAGCCTCGACTTTGAAAAATTGAAGGATGAGTTCAGACAAATTCAGATCATGAAAAAGGAATTAAATAAATCTAAATAACCTCAATGATTTCTGCAGTCAAAAACCTTTGATTTGGGGCAAAAAGATGGAAGACGGGAGACCGAAGTGAAGGTGCCGGAGGCACGTCCTGTGACAGCAAAAAAGAGTTCGACCCGCTTCGAGGTCGAAAATACATTGATTTGAATAAATGATCCCGGTGCCAATCAGCAAAAAAACAGGTCGCCCCTTCAGGGCTCTGAATCACTCTATTATATTATCTAAGCCCCAAATCGAATTTGGTGCTAATACAAAACGCCCCTCCAGGGCTGGGCTATGCATCCATAACCTTCTTCCTTAATAAATTATGAGGTATTCATAAATTCTGAAATAGTGTGCCAAAAGTGCCAAAGGCACGTCCTGTAATTGGAAGAAAAAGTTCGACCCGCTTCGGGGTCGGGAAAACCATTACCATTGATGCGTGATTTCCACGGGTTTCACCCGCGGTTATTCAGAGGTTTGACCCCTTATCAGGGGTCATTATTTGGAACACATTATGGGAAAGTAAAAGATCCTGAAAGGATCGAACATCTCAATAGCCCTAGGTGCAACCTAGGGAAATGGTAACATAACAAACCATGGTGGGAAACAACCCTGAACGGGGTTGAACTTCTGTGAAGGAAAAAAAAGATCAAAATAAAGTTCGGCCCGCTTCGAGGTCGGGAAAACATTATAAGGTAGTCATCTTTTCCATGGGTATGGATTCGCTTCGCTTATCCATTACCCATGGCTACGTCTGAGGCGCACAGGTATTGAAAAATTTGACCCTCCCGATATCCTTTCAGTCATCGGGACGGGCTTTATCAGGGGTCGGAAAACTAGTTTTCGGTGATTTGGAATCATGACCACAAAGTGGTCAAACTTTTGAATAGCCCCCGGTGGAACCGGGGGTTTGATCGACCCAGATACCATGGTGGACAACAACCCCGAACGGGGTTGAACTTCTGTGAAGGAAAAAAAAGATCAAAATAAAGTTCGACCCACTTCGGGGTCGGGAAAACCATTGGCACTGGATCATTTTATTCACGGGTTGCACCTTTGGTTCACCCGCGGTTATTGAAAGGTTTGACCCCATTTGGGGTCGATAATAAATTGATTTGAATAAATAATCACGGTGCCAATCGGCAAAAAAACAGGTCGCCCCTTCAGGGCTCTGAATCACTCTATTATATTATCTAAAGAGGCATTGAAAGCCTTGCTATAAAACCAATTTTCCCAAATAAATAGAATTTGAAAGGGTGTAAGATTTTTTCCAACTATTGAATTGACTGAAAGCAAAATAAATATGCCATGGAAAATTGCCATTTGCCTCGCTAAGATTAATTTCCGCTAAACCATCAGATCTTTTAAATTGATCCTTTATCCAAATATACTTTTCCGCATCAGGCTGGTAAAGAACTATAAAAGCCTCATCACTTGACCTTGATTTTCCTTCATCTGAATTATTGCTCCAATGGATCCTGATTCCAGAATACACTCTTTCAAAAAATGCATTTTGGGGCTCCAGTAAACTTCCTTTACTGATTTTCAAAAAAGCAGGATCAATTTTAGGATTCCGATCATGGTTATATCCCTTATGATTTAATTCTGAATAGGCTAAATGTACACCCTTTTTGCTCTGGGTGAGAAATTCCTGATAGCCGAAATCCAACACCTGTTTTAGAGGTTTAAGAAATTGATTAATAGTTTTTAGTTTTTCTCTCTGTAGGAGTTGAAGTTTAGAGGGATGAGTTTTGTTTTTATGAGTTCCTCCTGGACGGGTCCGAACTACCGTTTTCCCATTAAGAGTATAAAAAACTAAATTCCCGATTTTCCCTTGGGGGAAGAAGATGTTTTTTGGTGGTAGATTTCCCATTTTAGATCAATTTTAATTAAAACTAAAGGTAATTTAATTGGTTGTGATAAATAAATCAATTAAACCCTTAATATTTTAATATCAGATTAAATCAAAAATGAGGCTTTATACTCCCTTAAATAAGATTTAACCCTAAATCTAAGCTGTAAAAACCCTACAAATACCCTAAATAAACCTGATCATATCAAGTTTTGATAATTGGTGTAAATGTATGTATCTGGGTTGATTCTTGAATAAGAATATTCTACTCAACTAATCCCGGACATCATTTCAATAGAAGATTTGCTGAAGCCATAGTGAAATTTGAAAGCCCAAAAAGTCAAAAATAAGGGATAAAGCTGCTACACTTCCAGTAAACTGAAAACTATGTGGGAGGATTAGTTTTTAGGCCTTCAAGGGTGTTTTTCAGCCGGTTTCGATCGAATTCTTCTCTACCCTTTTGAAGGTGGTTATCTAATAATTCAAAGAAAAAAAGTCGATTACTGACTTCCACAGCATTTAAGTCTCTTTGAGAAAGAAAAATCATCCAGGCTTGCAATAGCTCCCAAAGATAGATCTCCGTAGACGATTCAGCTACTGAATCAAATAACTCTTCTTTGTGATAATTAATTTCAGATGGTATCATGATTGGATGGGTTTAAATTTTGGAAAACTTCCAGTTCTAAAGATTTTTCTTATTGGATATATTCTTGGAAATTCACCTACTCGATTTATCAGTTAAAAACTGTACTTCAGTTAATTATGAATTTGCCAAAGGGATATATTTTTGAGATAAATGAATGAGGTAGATGGCCTCAACTAGTTTTAAGAAATACTCAAAATCTTCGAGATATTCGCCCTCATCTCCTTCGCAAATTGAATATGTGAATGTCGCATACTCTCTAAATTGATTCCAGCGTTTCGCCCATTGAATTGCCGATCTTTTACGATAGAATTTGTTCAAAAAAGAACAGGGATCGAGGATCTCCTCACTAGTCAGGTGTTTGGGAGATTCAACCAACAACTTCACATAATCCGGATAATTTTTAAGTTTTATATCTTGAGGTTGGTTACTTATGATCTTATCCCATTGAGCAGTAACCAAAGGGCTCGGTTTACAGTTTATGAGATGCTCCCCGGCGTAGATAAATTTCAGAATCAGCTTTCCTTGATAAAATATACAATCAGGAAATAAATCCTCCCAGGCGGGTTCATGGTTAAAAACCTGTTGCTGAATAATCTTAATTTTGTTTACCCAATATGGAAAACCTGCGATGGACTCCAAAAGGTTATCTACCTCTTGAAGAGCTTGTTTTTCCGAGCTTATTCGAAATCTCCGTTTAAATGTTTTAAAGTTGCATTCCATCTGATTTTGATTTTAGTTTGTTGGCCACATCAAGTTCCAAAGTACGCTGCTGCTTGATGAGTTTTTGGACTTCTGTGTAGAGATCTTCTTCATTTTGCCATTCGGTACAAAAACCCGAAATCAACTTTCTATTGATCTCCAAAGAGCGTAAAAGCAAATCGAGGATATTGCTATCGAATTCGGAATGATGAATATGGATGTCTCCATTTATACTAAGTGCAGAATCGACAAGATTGGATAAGTGGATTACAATTGGTTTCATGGTAGATTTTATTTTGATTGAATACCAAATTCTTTATTTCAGGATTTCTGTCCTATTCAAAAAGGCGATGATTTAGATTGATTGAGGGATATTTTATTCTTTAGATTTTGGCTAAAGCCCAGCCAATTGTCACCATTCACTTTTTTATGAATGGCCTAAAGGCTCACTCCTATTAATAAGCAAATGCCCTAAAATTGCTATCTGCCCCGATCCATCGGGGTGGAAATGAAAGATACCCTGGGAATAAGCCCAATATCAATTATAATTTCCCTTTGCAAGAGCCAAACCCTTTAATCTTTCCAATTCATCAGTTGAGTAGCTTAAGATTTGCTTTACCTTATGCTCCAATTTTAATCGGTATTTCTGTTCTACCTTGAAATCCTCCTTGTACCGGGTATTGGTGTAGCATTTGTCGATCAGGTTCAAGATTAATTCATCTTCTCCTGAAAAAACTTCTTGAAATTTTGAATTGTATTTACTGGCGAAGCGGAGCAAAACTCGAATTTCATGGGTTTTCTTGTCCAGCTTTTCCCATGCAAACAGGATGGATCTTAAGGCCATTTCGGTAGTTTGGTGCAAAAGAAAGGGTTTCATATTCCCTTCAGTTTGCTGTGCCAACACCCAAAATTCCTCTGCCTTTTTTAATCCTATCTCAAGTCGCTCTACTGCTTTTGAGAATACCTGCTGTTGCTCTTTGTCCTTAAGCAAGGGAAGTGGTTCAAAACCCGGTGCAAGGTAATATGCTTCACTTGGGAGAACTTCGGACCAAAGGTAGGGATTGCCTATTTCCAAATTCTTTTTAAGGTAGGAAGCCGATATGCAATGAATCTGATTCCCTGACTGACAAGAGCCCAAAAAACCAATCACAGTCTCTAATTCATCATGTTCGTCAGGACTTAAATGTGGGAGTAAAATATACCAGTGCTGGATTTGAGCTGATTCTTTCCAGTATATGGCCAAAGGATGTAGAAGTTCGATAAGTGCCAAACCGAGTGCATCAATTTCTCTTGTAGATAGTGCTTCTTTGGACAACTCTCGGTTCCGGTCAAGATGACTCAGCAAATGATTCAAAAGCTCATAAAAGTACATTCGGGTTGCAATATCCAGATCATCCTTTTCCCGCTGGGTTAAGAATATGATCCAACCTTGAAGCATTTCCCAGAGGTATTTATTGATTTCATTTTTTGGAAATAGGTTGAATAGATCGTCAGGCGCTTGATTAGTCTCAAATTGAAGCATAGCTGTTTGGGTTTTGGGTGGGAGAATGACGAACGTATATCAGGTAGGAAGCCTCTGTTAGCTTAAGGAAGTATTGAAAATCTTTAAAATACGATCCTTCATTACCCTCTGTAATAGAAAATTTGTAAAAGGCTGTTTCCCGGAAATGATTCCATCGACGAATCCAGGATTCAAGGCTTTTACGCTTAAAAAACTTTCGGATAAATCTACTTGGATTCAATATTTGACCTTGGCTAAGATGCCGTGGATAATAGGCCAAAAGATGATAAAAAGCATCTGGTTTTTCTTGATTTAAATATCTGCTTTCAATTAAATCATCGATCAGGTGTTTCCAATTCAGTTCCTCCTTCGATATCGGCGGAAAATCCATTAAAAACATGCTTGCATTGATGAGCTTTAAAAATACCTGACCGTTGTAGTGTACTGCATCCGGAAGTAATTTGTGGGGGATGAATCGAGAATCAAAAACTGAATTTTGAATAGCAGTAACCTTAGCAATCCAATAGGGAAGATCTGCAATGGTGCCAAAAATATCATCCAATACCTTAAAAGCCTGCTCCTTGGACTGACAGCGGTATTTTTTTCTAAATGTTCTGAAGGTGTTTTCCATGATTGTTGGCAGTTGAATTAAAACATTACGGGAAAGTTTAAATTGTAGGAATCGTATCCATCTGGCATTTCAGGAGAGAAATGGCGGACATATATCAGATAGATAGCTTCTAGGAGTTTATAAAAACCCCTAAAATCTGCTTGGAACAATGCTATATCCTCAGGTTCGAGACAAGTTATACTGGTGAACGATTCCTCAATCAGTTGATTCCACCTTCTGGCCCAATCGAAACATTGCCGTCGATAATAAAAGTCCTTGAGTACTAAATAGGGATCTTGAATCTCCTTTGGATTAAGGTACTGCGGTAAATGACGGATTCTATCAACTAGAGAAGGGCTTCTCTTTCTAGTATGTTTAAGAATAAGTTCTTTCCATGATGGGTTTGGACAGGGAGGGAATTGAGTTTTTTGGAAGAGAAAAAATCCGATATAAATCAAATGCAAAAATTCCCCTCCCTGGTTAATTATCGATTTGGGGCTTAGGAGCTTGAAACTTGGATTATGTTGCAAGACCTGTTCAAAAATAGCTGAAAGGTCATTTTTCCAGAAGCTCAGTTCCGAATAATCACAGAAAAATCGATATAAGCCCATGTGGCAATCCATCAGATCTTCACAGATCCCTTCATTTTCAAATGTATTGAGGTAGTGATACATGATTTAGGCGTTTGATTTCGGGCCTAAATTCAGGACTGTCTTTGAGATAGCCTATTCAGAAAATGGATGCTTTAGAAGGATCAGGGGATAAATTATTCTGTAGAAGTAGGCTAAAGCCCATCCAAGCTTGCTTTGTCCTCTTATAAATGGGCTAAAGCACCATTCCTATTCAAATGGTTGCATCCAAAAATAAATTATCTCATGAATCCCTTGATTAGCCCCCTACTTTAGCTGGGGGATAGAAATTATGCAGCAGCCTTTCCGGGCTTTAGCCCAATCCATTTATTCAGTCAATGCTTGTCATAGAAAATCCAAATTTCCTTGGATCATGCTTGACAATGGAATAATTTAGTTTGATCCATTTCGAAGGAAATTCTTATTTTTAAGCAAGAGATATAGACTATGAGCGAAAAAATCCACCACGGCAGAAATATCAAACGATTTCGGGAGATGATGGGCATCAAGCAGGAGGCCTTGGCTTTCGAACTTGGACCTGAATGGTCCCAAAAGAAGATCAGTCTTCTAGAGCAGAGAGAAGAGATTGAGGAGGAGCTACTTCGTCAGGTCGGCGAAATCCTCCAAATCCCCGTGGAAGCAATTAAGAAGTTTGATGAGGAAAAAGCAGTGAATATCATTGCGAATACTTTTGATAATGGTGCAATCGGCTACCAAAAGAATGATAATTGTACTTTTCATCCGATGGATAAAATCATCCAACTGCACGAAGAAAAAATCGCTCTTTACGAGCGGATGCTAAAGGAAAAGGATGAGATGATGGCAAGGTTGGAGAAGTTGTTGGGGAAATAAGATCAAATCCTGGTCTCAGCGTAATACTATAGAAAATGAAGTACGAACTCAAAATAGAGCAATCAGAAGATTCTGACGGAAGCATTGATCTTTTCAGGCTAAGTAGTATAGCCGAAAGCCTCAAAAAGATTGCAGAGGGAGCGCTTTTATTACGAATAAAAGGACTAAGTAAAGCTAAAAAATCATTCAACTTGACTGACGCCCTGAAAGTTAACCTGACTGGGGTACAAAAAGGGAGTACTATTTTATGTCTGGAGTCTGAGCGATTTGAAAAGACACTTCCCTCGTTCCAAACAGATTTATTCAGGCTAGACTACCAAAAAGATCTTCATGAAAAAACTCCGATCTCGCTGGTGGTAGAATCCTTTAAAGAAGCACTTGAAAACCCAGAAAAAAGTGACCTCTTGGATAAACCACTTTTAAAGGATCTTTTGACGTTCAAAAAATCATTTTTAAGCGATCGAGAGATTTTTTCAATTACCAATGAGGGTTCAATAGAGGGTTTCACTTTAGTCAAATCAGATTTCAAAAAAATACAAATTACCGAAACTGAAATTCCCTCTCCAGAAGCGGTAATTGTCAGTGGTAGAATTGAAGAGTTGAAATTCAGTAATCAGCGGGTAAAGATCTTGACCCAAGAAGGACTGGTTGATGCTTTTCTCTCTGAGAATTTTATTCCTCATGATATCACCGCATGGTGGGGAAAAGAAGCAACCGTGACAGGAACCATGCATCATAAACCCGGAAAGAGGTTCAGCATTGAAATCGAGCGGATCTTCGATAAAGAAGCAGGAGATGACTTTTTTTCCAAAAGACCCAAGCATGAAAATTTGGAAGAACAGATCCAAAGGCAACTTGCTGAGGGAAAAGACCTAAATCCCCTGAAATTGATTGTGGGTTCTTGGCCCGGAGAAGAAACGGATGAGGAGTTTGATGAGCTACTAAAAAGTTTGGATTGATGCGAAAGCTCCTTCTAGATACATCAGTAATTCTCCATTACATGAGGGGAGACAGTACTTTTCAAAAAATAGAAGAAGAGCATAAGCTATTAACCGATCCAAGTTGTATAATCCTGATTTCGGCAATAAGTGTAGGAGAAATTGAGGGCTTTTTTCTCCGAAGAGGTTATGGAGCAAAGCAAACCGAACGTTGGAGAAAACTACTGGAAAAATCAATTACGCTGAGCATTGATGGTAAGGATGATAAGCTTATGAAAGCCTTTGCTGAAATTCAGGCTTATAGCCAAAATAATCACCCTAGTTTAAATCCGGGAAAGTCAAAAACCATAGGTCAAAATGATTTGTGGATTGCCGCTACGGCCTACGCAGTAGGTGCAACCCTCCTGACAAAGGATTCTGATTTTGAACATTTCAGCGAAGTGTTTTTTAAAGTGATCAAAGTAGATTGAATTCCAATTCAATATCCGACCCCGAAATCAAAAAGTTCGACCCTTCTAGACGTAGTATCTTCTATGCATCTCTGAAGTTCAATTGGGTGCTGGGTGAAGTATGCCTGCCCTGCATGCTGGCCCAAGGCTAAAATCTTCCAAAGGGAAGATTTCTTAACACCTTGTCCTACCCTCATATCCTTATCATCCCGATAATTATCGGAATGAAATTGGTTCACTTTGATTTAATCTTGAATCACAAGCAAATTACAAATTTGTATATATAAAGGTGTAGATGCAATCTACACCTAGTCCCAACCATGATTCTACTCCTAAACGGGATTGTTAGGTGAAATGAATTTTAGGGAAACAAACGATCCTGAAAGGATCTAACTTTTCAATAGCCCCCGGTGAAACCGGGGGATTTAAATCCAACAACATATTATGGTGGTGGACAACCCTGAAAGGGTTGAACTTACAAAAGATATTTCTCATCAAATTCAATTTCGTGTTCTTTCAAAAGCGCCAAGTACTCATCCTTAAACGAGAAATTCCGATGATGCTCTTCTTGATTTTTGATGTATTTGATCAACCGGTCTTTTTCTTTAATCGACTCCGAAAAAGCACCATAACCATCCTGCCAACCTTTAAATTTTGGAAAAATTGTTTCCTTTTTTATAAAATCATTTGCTGCCAATTTAATGTCTTTAATCAAAGAAGAAACAGATATTGTAGGATGGACATGAGTCAAAATGTGTAGATGATCTTCCACCCCATTAATTCGGTATAGATGGCAGTTTTTATTGGTCAGAAGCTGGTGGATGTAGGCAAAAAGACGTTTTTTTTGATCGGGAACGATCGTGGGTTCACGGTGTTTGGTGGAGAAAACAAGGTGATATAAAAGTTGGGTATGTGTGGCCATGACGTATTGATTTTGATTAAAAAATGGTGATTTGAAAATCGTGAATTAATTCAATAACGGCAAGTATGAAATAGAGTTCGACCCTTTCAGGGTCGGGAAAACCATTATTTATCCATCATCAATTCCACGGGTTTCACCCGCGGCTATTCAAAAGTTTGACCCCTTTTCAGGGGTCGGAAAACTAATTTTCGATGATTTAGAATCATGACCACGTAGTGGTCGAACCTTTCAATAGCCCCCGGTGGAACCGGGGGTGGCAATGGATCGTCGTTATTGGTTTTAGCAACCCTGTAGGGGTTGAACTTGTGGGAAATGGGAATTACAAATTCCGAAGGATATGAAAGCGTAGATGCAATCTACGCTTAGCCCAAACTATATTTTCTACAACTAGAAGGGGGGCGCACAGGTATTGAAATGTTTGACCCTCCCGATATCCCTGCGTTCATCGGGACAGGCTTTATCAGGGGTCGTGATTGAAAACACATCATAGGAAAATAAACGATCCTGTAAGGATCGAACCTTTCAATAGCCCCCGGTGCAACCGGGGGTGGCAATGGATGGTCGTTATTGGTTTTGGCAACCCTGGAGGGGTTGAACTTATGGGAGATGATTTGAAAATCGTGAATTAATTCAAAATTGGCAAGGATGAAATGAGTTCGACCCTTACAGGGTCGGGAAAACCATTGCCATTGAACCGTGATTTCCACGGGTTTCACCCGCGGCTAATCGGGATGGGTAGGCGGTCGAGCCGCCGTCCCCCCCACACCACCTGGCATACGCTTTAACGTACCGCGGCGGTTTCTTCTAAAGTTTCAACCTTTCTGTACAACGACCAGTGATCTTAAGCCCAATCCTGCAAACCAAGCAAGGCCCATTCCATTGCGGACATAGTTAAGATTTGCCATAGACCACCAACCATGGAATTTCACTGCATTCCATGACCGTTTCGTCTCCACTCCCAAAGACCTCAGAAAACAGTATGTCGGATATCTGCGCCCGTGGGATTTCAGGGCATAGCACCTGATTCGGTTGCGTATCCACCCATCCATCTCCTTAAGTCCGCTCAGCCATGTGTTGCATTTGCGAAAATAGGTTGCCCAGCCCTGAATGATCAGATTGGTTTCCGATATCAGCCTTCCCAATGGAATGGCCCGATTTCGTTTGGTCACCTCTCTGATCTTTTTCTTGAATCTCTCGATGCTTTTGTCGGCTATACGGATTTTGCCATCACCCATAACCGTATGGCCTAGGAACTTGACCTCATCGCATCGCCTGACACCACTCTTTTCAAGATTTACCTTCAGTTTGAGCTTACCCTCGATAAATGCAACCATCGATTCGAAAACCCGGTGAGCCGATCGCTCGCTGCTGACCAAGATATTGCAGTCGTCTGCATATCGGACAAAGCTCAGACCTCTTGCTTCAAGCTCTTTATCCAGTTCATCTAATACTATGTTTGACAAAAGGGGTGATAAGGGGCCTCCCTGTGGAGTACCCGACATTCGTTGGGTTTCCAAGCCGCCCTTCATCAGGCCGGCCCGCAGGAACTTGTGTATCAGCTTCAGCAGTCTCTTGTCAGATATACTGTTCCTAAGCCTATTCATGAGCCTGTCATGGTTGATCTGGTCAAAGAAACTTTTTAGATCAATGTCCACCACCCATATCTTACCCTCTTTAACATAGTCACTGGCCCGCTCTATCGCCTGATGTGCTGAACGGCCCGGACGGAATCCAAAGCTGTTTTCGCTGAAGTAGGGATCGAATATTCGCTGTAGCTCATTCTGAATGCTCTGCTGCACTATTCTGTCCTCTACCGTGGGGATTCCCAACAGCCGTGTTCCCCCCGTTGGCTTCTCAATCTCAACTCCCCTGACCGCACTCGGTTCATAGGTACCTGAGTCTAGCCGCTGCTGGAGGGAATTGATCCTCAATGCAAGGTTCTGCGCATAATCGTTCGGCGTAACTCCGTCGATACCCGCTGAGCCTCCATTCTCCCTGACTCTTTTGAAAGCATGAAGTAGATGGAGGGTGTCGCTCACGCTGTCCATTGTACTCTTGGTCAAGGTACGCTGCTCTTCCAGTCGAGAAAATAACTCCATCCTCTGATCCCTTCGGGAAGTTCCGCCTCCCTTTGGAAGACCAGAGTCAAGCCTGCCGGTGAACAGTTCGGTCTGTACGGCATTTGCGCTTGTTTTCGATGGTTCGTTCTTTTTACTCACTTTAAGTTCGCTTCCTTGTTTAGAAAATTCGGGCCTTCCTGTTTATATCAGTACTACGCCTTCTGCTGACTTCTGTCGGCTTGGATTCCTTCAGCACTCGCTCGTACCTCCGGCAATTGCCCCTGCCACAGATCTCCCGGGGTAAGACACTATACTTTCTTCCGATGCAGCCCGATTTACTCACAGACCTTCCGTCTGACTGTTGGGATTAGATGCTTCAAAGCGCACTTCCCCAAGTCTGCAAGCCTACTATCCGGTTTCTGTTCGTCCACATCTGGATTTTGCCGCTGCCTTCCTTCAGATTTCCGGTCGCCCGGAACACCCTTGGCTTTGGCTATGGGGTTCCCGTCAGATGGCCCCCTCGGGACTTGCTCTCTCCGTTGAGATAGCGCACCCTATAGTATAGTGCCATGCCCGGCACACTTCAAAAGTTTGACCCCTTATCAGGGGTCGTGATTGGAAACACATCATAGGAAAATAAACGATCCTGTAAGGATCGAACCTTTCAATAGCCCCCGGTGGAACCGGGGGTGGCAATGGATGGTCGTTATTGGTTTTAGCAACCCTGTAGGGGTTGAACTTGTGGGAAATGGGAATTACAAATTCCGAAGGATATGAAAGTGTAGATGCAATCTACGCTTATCCCAAACTATATTTTCTACAACTAGAAGGGGGAGGTGAGTCATGCCTAAAATCCAAAAAAAATTCCACCTAGAAATAACCGTGGAGCAGTTTCTACGAAGCTGCTCCTACCTTGAACTCCAAGAGCTGGATCTGCTTTTGAAAGGCTATTTGAGAAAAGCGAGGCATTCGAAAATGATTAGGGCTTATAAAAAATGTTTTCTTAAAAATTAATCACCATTAATTTGATCAAATCTTAATTGTGAAGCAGGTAAAAAATTTGTGGTTATATATAGAAATTAATTTACTAGCGAAATTTTAATTAGTTTTAAATACTTAATCAAAGTATTCTTCACAAATTTCATCCAGTATTTCTTTAAACATTTGATTAATATCAGATTCTGTTATTTGAAAATTTTGTTTATTTTTCAGATATGAATTTTTATATATTTCCAAGGTTGACAAAAACTCGGTATACAGCTCTTGAACACTAATTAAATCATACTTACTATCAATCTCAGTAATTTTTAAATTTAAAAACTCTTTCAACCTTATAAGAGTAGTTTCTTTTAATAGCGCTGCATGACTACTCATTGAGAAATCGCTAAATTCCTTGAATTTAAAATCGTCTATTCCTGTTCGGGATACTGGTTCAAATTGCAAAATCTCTTTACGTATTTTATCTATTCTTTTCAAAAAATTATTTTTTAAATTAATTTTACAATTATCAAGTTCAATCTTTAATTTTTTTATTTCTTCGTTTTTCTGATTAATCTTTCGAAAAAATTTCCATGAATTAGTTTTCTTTATTTGATCAAGTAAATTGATCAAATTTGAATCATAAAAATCATTCGTATCAATTTTTTTTAAATCAACTTCCAGTTCAGAAATCTCCATCTCTAAGTTTTCTTTTCGTGAATAAACCCCATATCCAAATTTTTTAGCAAGTTCAAATATTTTTAATGATTCAGAAACAAATTTATTCTCGATCACTTCCTCAACTTTAAAAGTTTTTAAAATAAAAATTAATTCAATAATAATCTTAAATATAGTTCTTAAATTGTAATTCAGTTCAGACTTAATACAAGTTGGGCTTTGAACCTTATTACTAAATTCTAATAGTGACTCATTAATAATTTTAGTGATAATTTCAAGAAATTTTGACACATACAAAGTGTTGATATTTTTGACATCAATAGAAGTCACTTCATTTGAATTATTTATACTCATTAATTTGTTCCACGATTCAAATATTGATTTTTGAATTATTTCACTATTCAACTGCGGCGTTGCTATTGATGAAGTACCAGATAAGCTTAAAGCAGATGCAAATAGTTCCATCCGCTTAATTGGATCTTCAATATATTCTAAACTTGACAATAATTTTATTATCTCCTTATAAGTACTTGAAACTTCCATTGTATTATAAATTTAATTCTTTGTAGAGTCCATAATAGGAATCTTCTTCCTCTCTTTGTTTATCCACCACATCAATAAAATTTTCATGTTTTAAATAATGAAGCATTCCTTTTTTCCATGAATTCCATACTTTGATATCAATTCGACCTTTTTTAAACCAATAACATTCTTCTGAACATAAGTTAAGATAATCAATAATAACATCGTATTCAGTTCTATTGCTGCCCGAAAATGAAGTAAATTTACCAGATAATATATTATTCAATTCTTCATTTATTTCATCAAATCTTTTATTAAATTCATTGAATAACTCCTTAGAAAATTTATCAGCAGAAATTTTGTAAGTTAACACATTGTAGAGTACTCCAAAAAAGAAAATTAAAACTCCAATTATGGCTTCAAATTCTTTTCCTTCTGGTAAAATACAAGGAAATAAAATTGTAGAAATTAAAATAATAAACCCAGCTAATGCTAAAATTGAAATTATATTATCCCATAGTAGTTGTTTAACTTTTTTCACCACTACCCCCTTCCATAAAATTAATTTCATCAATCTCCCTCATCACCCGATCAGTCTCGACGAGGGCCTTGATAATCCGCTGATAGTGCATAATATCTTCAAAATCTAAGATTCTTCCTTTTCGGTCCTTTAGCCATTTTTGGGCGGGTTGGTAGCCGCCGATGTAGAAGTTCCAGGCAATCTCGGGGACGGAGTCGAAGTATTGGTCGGGGTTGATATAGACACGGCCAACTTTTCCAAAGTTCGAAACTTTGGAAAAGTTCTCTTCAAATCGAATCTTCTCTACGGTATTCTCTCCACCGATAGGATACTGGGTGATAAACTGATTCAAAACTGGGCTTTCCATCAGGTGCAAGGCTCTTAACTCTCCTCCCAACTTTACCAATTCCCAGAATTTTGCAGCATCCGTAGGATAAGGAACTCTCGGGAAGTCAATCTTCAAAAACTCCTTGTACGTCTCCCGATAGGTAGGGCTATGCAACACGGCATAGATGTAATCCAACAAATCAATCGGCGCAAAGGCCTGCCGATATTCTGGCATAACTTTCCCACTTTCCGCAAAGCAGACTTCTCCTTCTTCACCTTTCTCAGGAGTAAAAGTCAGACCCAAGCCCTTCGCAATCTGATCCACGATTTCTAGATTCAGATTGGGCGTGCGGGTCTCAGCCGAACCCAAACTTAATTGATCGGAAGATTCGGGATAGAGGTAGAGGGGAATAGCAATACTTCCTGTGGTTCTCTCGGATGTTTTGACTTCAGATAAAAATCTAGTAATAAAAAATTGAGAAATTATTTCAGACTTATTACTTCGGGCTGTTAACAACAATAAATTATCATTAACATTCAGAATATGCTTCATAACTTCATAGGCAGGCCTACTAGTCAACCCAACATTATAATAAATATATTTGTTATCAAATGGCCTATAAGTGATTTTTCTAACACAATCTTCTGAAAACTTAGACTTATCAATATATTCTAATAATCTATAACCCCCTGAATTGAAAACATTAAACTTTTTCTGAAAACCCAAATCATAATTTCCTTCAAAGGCTTTCCTTACTCTTTGAATGAGGTTTTGTTTATTGACGTCGATAAACAAGTCATCCCTTGATGTCATTAATCCAGTGTTAACAACTTTAAAAATTTCATTTACTCCAATAAATCCGTCATATACTTCTTTATTTTCAGAAAAGTTTTTAAAAGTAAAATTTGGAGAAGTAGGTATTATTTTATTAAATAAAATCGACTTCAAAGAATTATTTATCAAAAATTCAAATTTATAATTTCTTTCTCCATATATATCATATTTATAGATATCTGCATTTTTTAAATTAAGGCTTGTTTTTATAAATATGTTTATACTGACTCCTTGTTGAATATTGAACACATTTTCATCCTTTGAACCATCTGGTGCAGTCTCTTTTTTATTGCTATTCCCATGCAAATCAATCGTATAGATTTTATCGAACGTCTTTAATAGATTCCACCGCATTCCACGGAAGGTAGGATTATCCAAAAATCCATGGGGATTGATAAAGGCAAGGACTCCACTTCCATTTTTCTCTATAAAGTGTTGTCCGTAGCGGATAAATTTCACATAATCATCATTGAGCCAATGTTTTTTCTCATTGATGTGTTGATTTTCAACATACTTGTAATCTTCGATTAACCTTGAAATCCATTCACCATTATTTGAGGACACTCCAGAATAAGGCGGATTTCCAGCCACAATCATCACCGGCGCATCCCGCTTGATCTGATTGGCTTCGGAGGCCTCAGCAGAGAGCCAGTTGGCAAAGAGTGTTCCGGTGTCCTTGTGGTATTCCTCTAGGGAATTGGTCAGGTAGATGCGGAATCTTTGACCTCCCCTAGCCCCTCCTGAAGGAGGGGAATAGCCCGTCTCCTTGAGTAAGAGATCCAGCTTCAGGTGCGCCATGGCATAGGAAGCCATTAAGAGTTCGAAGCCATTGATCCGGGGAAGTAGATGGTTCTCTACATAAGAGTTCCAGCCTCCTTGCTGCCCTTTCATCTTATCATAGATCTGCTGAATCGCCTCCGCCACAAAGGTGCCTGTACCCGTTGCTGGATCGAGGAACTGCACCCGATGCACTTCCTGCTCGACTTCGACCATTCCTCCTTTGTGTCTCTTGTCATGAGTAGGGATGGGTACTTTGATTTTGGTCTTGGAGGTATCGGCCAAACCCATGGGCAAGCCAAACTCGGTGATCAGAATCTCATCCACGGCGCGGATAATAAAGTTCACCACGGGATGCGGGGTGTACCAGACTCCTCGCTGCTTGCGAAGCTTGGGATCATATTGGGTCAGGAAATCCTCGTAAAAGTGGATGATGGGATCTTCCATCTTGGTGGCTTTGCCGAAGTTTTTGAGGATCGCATCCACATCTGCCGCACGGAAGATATCTGCCAGCGCATCCACGATCCAGGTGATCCGCTCGTCCAGATCGTATCCGGCAATGTATTGGAAAAGTTTACGCAGGAAGGGATTAGACTTGGGAATGAGTTCAGCCGCCTCCTGTCTGCTAAAAGTATCCAAGGAAGTATCGTAGAGTCTTGCTGCAAACATCCCATAGGCGATCGTCTGGGCATAGACATCCGCAAACTGCTTGGGGGTAATATCATGAATCAAAATTTCTTTGAAGGCATTCATTTGATCCTTCAGCGTGGAATTGGCCTGGTTTTCTTCATCACTTTCCAGCGCAGCCTGAATTATATTGGCTAGAAATCGTGCTTTTCCTGCCATCATTTCAGCCAGTTTCTTCGGGCTTCTGATAGATTGTCCAAAATGGGTTGTGAATTCCTTGATCAGAAGTTCGAAGGCAGGAAAGTTGTGAGGTAGGGGGAGAATTTTACCCTGATCTACTACTCCGATCCGAACGGTGGTTGCATATTCTCCATTTCGAAAATAGACGAATTCCAGGTAATCGGTAAAGATGATATTATCTCCTAGATCGTTTTTGTAGCGGTCAAACTGCTCTTTATTTCCATTCTTTTTGGCCCCCATTAAATCAGAATCTCCGATATCTTTTGCCTCGATATAGCCCACCGGAATTTCCTTTTTATTGGTCAGAATGTAATCTGGCGCACCGCAGGCTTGTCGCTTGGGTTCGTTAGTCGCTTTGATATCTGGAACAAGGGATTCCAATAGATTTTGTAAATCACCTCGAAATGTATGTTCAGTGGCTAAGCCTAGTTTGAATCGGGAATTGAGGGACTGAAGATATTCGGATATGGTCATGAAAAAAGAAATCAAAAACTTCCCCTAAAGATATGGGAATTGGAGAAAAGAAAAAGTGAATGTATGAGATTGCCGATAATTGTCTAAGATTTTTTCGGTTTGGGGCTGAGAAAGAGGGAAGACGGGAGAACTATGAAGTAAAAAAAGTCCCAACTCATCTGGAGCTGGGACTTTTTATTTTTAGGTTAATCTGCCTTATCTAATGATCAATCGCTTGGTCATAATAATATCTCCAGTCCTTACTTGAACCGTGTACATTCCGGCAGCTAGGCCATCTAAGTTGAAAGTTTGAGTAAACCTACCTTCTCTTAAAGCCACATTTTCGATTACTACCCTACCTACGGCATCGTAAATTTGAATAGCAACTGTACCTGAAAGATGATCAAGGTCTACCATGATATTGGTTTCTGTACTTGCAGGGTTTGGATAAACTAGGAATTCACCTGGTCTCAATTCCCTACTCAAAACAATATCTCGAGAAATTGTCTGCCCTGCTCTATCTGTACTGGCTACTTTGAAGCTTATGCTTGCAGGAATAGAATTGCCAGTCCAAATCAGCTTATTGCCATCCAATTGTACTTCAGGGTTTTTATCTATGCTGTAGCTATGGATGTTATCCGAAGGGTCAATAGTATTCAAGTAGCCAAGAACTTCTCCGGACTTCAAGTTGGATTCAAACTTACTATTTTGAACGACTATATCCAGTGCCTCTGGTTTATTCAACACAAGTATTTGGATTGCAATTGGTTCTTCCAATTCGTAGAATTCATTAGCGACCAAATCCGCTTTCAACTCATAGATTCCAGGTATCAAAGGATCGTAAGAATCAGCCTGCAAAGTCATCGGAAGTTTCTTCGCTTCAAACCAAGTAAGGCTCATTTTCTCAATTTCCTTCTTGACGATTTCTATGGAAGTGTTCCACGGAACTTCGATCATATCAGCTACGACACGTTTGTTGCCTTTCTTCACTTCATGAATTACGATAGATCCACCACCTTGGCCATTGTTTCCTAGGACAGTTGCATCATTAGAGTTGTCATCCTTACCGATTTGGTTGTCATAAATAACTGTACCTCCGGTTGATGTGGTGATCTTGATCCTGAATTTATCAGGACCTGTACCACCGTTCCAATTACCATCCAAAGCAACTACTATAAACTTGTAGCCAGGCTGTCCATTGATGGTTCCTGTTCCTCTGTAGGTTGCTTTACCACCAGAGATCACCAAGGAACCAGATTCATGCATAGTACTCTTGAAGTTGATATTTCCTGCATTAAACTGGAACTCAGTATTTCCATCTACCTGGCTTGAACCTTTCTTGTATTTAGAAACAAATCCAAAATTGGCTTTACCCACAGCCTCTGGGTTAGCAGGCATTGCTCCAGCCAGAGAATTGATCCAGCCTCCTCCTGTCACAAAGCTTCCACTTGCATCATACACTGGGATATATGCAACAGAAGATGCACAAGCAGAACCTGCAGTTGCGGTTACTTTATAAACTCCAACAGTAGACGTAAAGGCATTAGAAGAAATTGATGCTATTCCCAGATGATTGGTCAATACAGACTGAGTGAATACTACTGCTTCAGCTTCATTCGTAACCACAAAGGTCACATTGACTCCCGAAACATTAGGTGTCACCATGGCGCTTAAGTTAGCCGGACTTGCTAATGGAACCGGAGTCCCAGAAGCTGAGGCATCTATTGAGACACCATCTATGGTGAATTGTCCTGAAATGAAGGTTAGGTCATAATTAGCATTCAAAGCCAAACTTCCCTGATTGATTGAATAAATTCCAATTCCCTCTCCATTTTCTCTTGTGACATTACCAGTAAAGGCATCTGTAAAGGCCAAATTCCCAGAAGTAATCTGATAGGTCAAATCTGGATCTACCTGTCCACAATACTTGCTCTTATCATCAGCGGTCACTTCGATCGCACGAGCGGTGATTTCCAGGGTGCCATCCACGAAGCTCAACGCATAGTTGCTGCTCAGCGCTAGCGTACCCTGCGTGATCGCGTAGTTGCCC
>Ga0189276_10165_pt1 | contig 75201 bp, 72 predicted proteins | sample N26A31minimetaG_FD_130321 | JGI IMG/M metagenome (GOLD analysis project Ga0189276, IMG submission 130321) | Marine microbial communities from the Costa Rica Dome - N26 A3-1 mini metaG | ecosystem: Environmental > Aquatic > Marine > Oceanic > Photic zone | place: Costa Rica: the Eastern Pacific... | reverse complement strand
GCAGGCGCAGCGTGACTATTTCGGCGCCCATACCTATGAGCGTCTGGATAAGCCACGCGGTGAGTTTTTCCACACCAACTGGACCGGTCGTGGCGGTAATGTCTCTGCCTCAACTTATGATGTCTAGCTTGAACTGCTGAAACAAAGAAAAAGGCGGTCCATGACCGCCTTTTTTATGTCTGGATAAGTAAAGCAGAAAATCAGACCAGCGGTGAGATGGCTTTGACCTGGGCGAAGACCTGCATGCCAGGCTGCAGGCGAAGTTCATCGGCGGATTTGGCGGTAATGCGGCTTAGAATAATCTGGCCGCCGGCATTCAGACGCACCAGTTTTTGCGCTGCCCCCTCATTTGCCATCGATTCAATCACGGCCGGGAAAATGTTCAGAATACTGCTGTTTTCATGCCGCGTGAGGGTGAGACTGACATCCCGTGCCATGATCCTTAACCGGACTTTTTCGCCCTGTTTCAGGTTACCGTGACTGACCTGAAGCTGGCCACCGGCGAATGCCAGCTGGTTGAGTCCATAAAACTCATCTCGACCGCTTACAGTGGTATCAAGCACCGCTGCAGCCTCCTCATAATTTGCAAACGGCAAGCTGAGCTGTGATAACAAATCTGCTGTTTTACCACTCGCTAGTTGTTGACCTTTTTCCAGCAGCACCAGGTTGTCACTGAGGCGGGCTACTTCGTCAATCGCATGGCTGACATAGAGCATCGGAATATCCAACTCCCGGTGCAGAGACTGAATGTAACGCAGAATTTCCTGTTTATGGGCGATATCGACGGCGGCCAAGGGCTCATCAAACAGTAATACTGAGGGCGAAGTGGCCACGGCTCGGGCAATAGCGACACGCTGTTTCTCGCCCCCCGAGAGGGTATCAACACTGCGTTTGAGCAACGACGACAGTGCCAGTAAGTCTATCGCCTGTTCCAGCGAGACACGGCGTTTATCGCGGGTCTGTCGGCGAAGGCCGAATTGCAGATTATCGAACACATTAAGGTGCGGAAACAGGCTCGCATCCTGAAATACATAGCCGATATCCCGTTGATGAGGAGGCCGGAAATAATCATCGCTCTGCCAGACTTCATCGGCCATCCTGATTTGACCGGTGGCCCCGTTTTCCAGACCGGCAATGGCCCGCATCAGACTGGTTTTACCACAACCGGATGGGCCGAATACCGAAGTCACCTGACCCGGTGTCACACTTAACGAGACATTAATCGAAAAGTCTTTACGCGGAATATTGAGTCGGACCTGCAGGCTCATGAGCGCAGCACACTGAAACGGCGGTTGAGGCCATAAACTGCCATCAACATCAGGAAGGACAATAGCAGCAAACCGCCTGAAAGCAGATGAGCCTGAGTGTATTCCAGCGATTCCACATGATCATAAATGGCGATAGAGACGACTTTGGTCTCACCGGGAATATTACCGCCTATCATCAACACCACCCCGAACTCACCGATGGTATGGGCAAAGCCCAGTACGGCGGCAGTTAAAAAGCCGGGCCTGGCAATGGGTACCATGACATTAAAGAAGCGATCCAGCGGACTGGCGCGCAAGGTCGCAGCCTGCTCCATGACATTTTCACCGATGGCGGTAAAGACGTTCTGCAACGGTTGCACCACAAACGGCAGTGAGTAAAACACCGAGCCGATCACCAGGCCGGTAAAAGTAAAAGCCAGCGGACGTCCACCGACCGCTTCAGCCAGACCGCCAATGGGGCCATTCGGTCCCAGCATAATCAACAGATAAAAACCCAACACGGTAGGGGGAAGGACCAGTGGCAGGGCAATGACGGTTTCGATCATGAATTTGAAACGCCACTGACTGCGCGCCAGCCACCACGCCAGCGGTGTGCCGACGAGCAGCAGGATCAAGGTGGTAATCGCAGCCAGCTTAAAAGTAATGAAAAGGGCGGTCAGATCCGGATGCATGATCAGGGCGTACTGTAACCGTAATCGTGAATAATCTGTTTCGCTGCGTCACTTTTGACAAAGTCCATAAACGCCGATACCGCGGTTTTGTCAGTCAGTTGTACAGCCTGTTGTTCAATCGGTGCATACAGATCAGCCGGGACCAGCCAGTGACTGCCCCGGTTCGGGTTGGCCTGAGACTTGAGTTGCGATAACGCGATAAAGCCGAGCTCGGCGTTGCCACTGATAACAAACTGAAAAGTCTGACCGATATTCTCGCCACGGACGATCCTGCTTTGCAGTTTTTGCCAGACGCCTTTTCCCTGCAGAACCTGCTTTGCAGCGGTGCCGTAAGGAGCCAGCCTGGGGTTGGCGATGGCGAGGTGCCGGAACTGTCCCTTGTCCAGGACTTTGCCTTTATCCAGCCTCAGATTGCTATCCGGGCTCCACAGCACAATGTGGCCGAAGGCATAGCTGAATCTTGAGCCCGGCTTTATCCTGCCTTCCTGTTCCAGTCGTTGGGGACGAATCGCATCAGCGGCAAAAAAGGCATCGAAAGGGGCGCCGTTAATGATTTGTGCGTATATCTTGCCGGTGGAGCCAAAGATGAGTTCGACCTCATGCTCACTCTGTTGTTCGAACTGCTTTTTGATGTCCTGCATGGCATGCGTGAAATTACTGGCCACGGCGACTCGGGCTGGTTCGGCAGCAATCTGAAGTGGCAATAGTAGCAAGGCGATAACAGCCAGTCTTCTGGTAAAAGTCATAAAAACCCTTCATGGTCGATATGCATTCTGACGCATAACGAGGGGCAAAAAAATTTATCCTGGCAGTTTCTCCGATTGCTCGGTCAGGAACTGTTCAAACTCACGATCGGTCTGCCGGTAAGTTGCGACAGCCTCTTTGCCAGACTCGGTCAGTGTGGCATGACCGCCACCACGGCCGCCGGCATTGAGCGTAAGAAGCGGACTATCGCTATGTTCGTTCATCGACTTCACCAGCTTCCAGGCATAGCGATAGGACATACCGAGTGCGCTGGCGGCAGCGCTCAGTGAGCCCAGCGCGTCGATTTTTTCCAACAGTTCTACACGGCCATGGCCCAGTATGGTGCCATCCGGACCTTCGATCCATAAACGGCCGTGAACAGTAAATTGAGACGCCATAATCTGTTCCGGTTATCAATGTTTATTATCGTAATGCACAGCCATGCATAACGCAAAACATAAAAAAAGCGGCGGTATTGCTACCGCCGCCATAAAAGCCTTTCATCGCGTAATGATTAGCTTTTAATCTTGTCCGGCGTCAGCGTTTTACAGTAATGAATGACGATGATAGCGCCGCCAATCAGCAGAATAGCCGATGCAATGCCCAGTATCCGCCAGGTGTCGATATTCTTCATATCCAGAATCAGATAGCGCGCCAAAGCCACAATGGCAATATAAAGCGGTATTTTGATCGGTAATTCCCCAGATTCGTAATACACCGCGACCATTGTGATGACTTCAAGATAGATGAACAGCAACAACAGGTCAGTCAGAGAGACAAAGCGGTTATCCACCATGATTTTAATTTCAATGCCAATCGCGACCAGGGTTGCCAGTGCCACCACAAGTAGACCGAAGTCCTGTGCCACAGCGAGCGTACGGCTCACCGATTTTTTTACTTGGTGCTCCATAGGTGTTACCTCGTATAAATATCAACACCCACATTGAATGACTGTTTTTTAAACATGCTCAGAGAGTTGTTTAAGAAGCAGAGATCCTCAAGTGGATTGGCGATACTATCAGAAAATTTCAAAAAATTTTGTCCCAAAGTCCGAAAATGTCCCGATACTGGAACCTGAGACAAATCTACTCAGTTAGGTGGAATACAAGCAAAGACAAGGCTTTAGCCGATAGAAAGCATTTGGATATCTGCGAGATCAATCTAATCTGTTCTGTTGCGAATCCAGTCATATGCCAGCAAATCATGATGGGCCTGGAAATGCCGGATTTCAGCAGAAACAAAATGTGAAGCAATGTCCTCGGCAAAATCGCCCAGTGCCGAATCGGTCACCAAGACTATTTTTCTGATTCGGTGATGATGTTCGTGGATAAAGTGCTCATGTTCCATGGCTGCTTTCAGATCCTGCCAGCCCGGAAATGCTTTGCTCTCGATAATGATGCCGGCAAGCTTGCCATGCTGTTCGATATAAGGAGCGACCACGGCAGACAGGCCGTCGAAATCATCCTAGCTCAGTGGCCCTTGTGGCTGAAGGTGCAACAGACCAATGTCTTTATTGAATTGATAACGCAACATACAGGTCTCCTTCGAATCAATAGCAACGTAAGTCCACAATTTCTCTGGAAAAGAGACTGGATGCTGTTTGTCAGAGGAGTTTCAAGGCCAGATAAGGAGTCAGGTTGAACACGATAATCAGGACTTTGTAGAAGGCAAGAAAATAGAGGTATGCCGGTCTCAAAGTCGCGGCATCCAGACCGGTCACCCGATTATGGATTCTGATTATCTGGTTTCTGAATACAGTCAGCATCAGCGTACTGATAATCAGCAAGCCAAAGTTGATCACGGTCATCCAGCCAAACAGCGCGGTGATGCTTGCGATTTCCATGGTCATCTCCTTTTAACGACGACGACCGCCAACCAGCAATAAGATAACCCCGATACCAATGGCACCAGCCCCTGCCCAGGTGGGCACCTGCACGGTTTCTTTTTCCTGTAACTCCAGTTCCAGAGGTCCCAGTTCCGCCTTGTGTGTTTCTTTGGTGAAGCTGAAGTCACCATAAATCAGTCCGGCGGTACCGGCGAGAATCAACAAAATGCCGAGAATGCGTGTCAGTGTCATAACAAAAGTCCTTATTTCGGATTAACCCCGAATCAGAATAGCATCCGGCGGCATAGGGTGGCGAAGTTCATGACAGCGCATCACAGCATCATAATTTTTACTGATGGCCTGGCGCATTTTCACTATTGCCGGGACCATCGGGATCATGACCGGGTGGCTGTTTATGATGAAGGTGACCATGACAGCCCGCTAAGGAAAACAAAACTAGCAGTACCGGCAGCATCGTCCATTTTCTGAGCATTATCATAACCTGTCGTTGATTATCGCAAGTCCGACACTAACATTTTCGATGGGCAAATTCATGTGAAGGGCTGTGAACGAATCGGTTAAATTGAATCCTTGGCAGTTAAGTCACTGCTGATAGCAGCCAGGTAAGCCTGTTCAAGCTGACTATCCGGATGCCAGCTGCGAGAAATCTCATCACTTGAGCGAAACTCGGGCGTCTCTGTTTTTGGTTTTTCATAACGGTCAGACGACATCAGAACTCTGGTCGCGCAGCCTGAGATGAGACAAGAGAGCAAAATCAGACTAATCAATGGCAAGAGTCTGTGAGAGAAGTGCTGCATCGTGGGCCTGAACATAGTCCGCTCCGGGAATGAGTTTATGACGATGCTATAGCAAACAGATAAATATTGCGCTAGTGCGACAAAATTATTTTTCTGAGTTTTAAAGCTGTCTCGGGCCGAACATGATAATCAGCATCCCGGCCAGCACTACCAAAACGCCCAGCCAGTCGCTAAAGCTCGGGCGAATACCGTCGACAGCCCATAACCAGATTAATGCGACGCTGACATAAACACCGCCGTAGCCAGCATAAACCCGACCGGCAGCTTGCGGGTGCAGCGTTAACAGCCAGGCAAAAACGGCCAGACTGATAGCGGCCGGTATTAGCAGCCAGGCAGAATAACCCTGTTTCAGCCACAAATAGGGCAGATAGCAGCCGATGATTTCTGCCAGGGCGGTCAGAATAAAGAGCGCGAATACGCGGAAAATTTCCATTCTGGAAAAGAACTCTTGTTTGGCCGGTTAAGGCCGGGTGCGGTTGTATCTGGCTGCGGCACATTCAGTGCCGCAGCCATTTCATGACGGGTCGGCTTTTACAGCGACTGATGACGCTTATTTTTACACAGGCAATCCACACTCCAGGAACCACCGCCCGCAAACACAAAATACAGGAACACGAAGCTGAACATCGCCGCCAGCTCACCACCGTTATTCAGTGGCCAGAAACCCTGTGGTGCGTGGACCAGGAAATAGGCCACCGCCATCTGACCGGACAGAATAAAGGCCACCGGGCGGGTAAACAGGCCGATCAGCAGCAGTAAGCCCCCGACGACTTCCAGTACACCGGCAGCACCGGAGAGTGAAAACAGCTCGAAAGGGTAGCGCTGTTCAGCCGGGAAGCCGAACATTTTCTGGGTGCCATGGGCCATAAACAAAAAAGCGGAAATAATGCGGACGAGACTCAGAACGCGAGGTCTCCATGCGGTGAGGAAGTTATCCATTGTTGTCTCCTTGAACGTGAGTTGGGTCTTGTTATTAATTATTTATTTTATGCCTGTGCTTCACGCATAAGATAAGCCGAAGCCACTGAGGCAAAGCTCATCAACGCGAACACTGCCAGCACAACAGATTCACCATAAAGGCTGGCAACGATGCTGAACAGGCTGGTCAGCAACAGAATAATGCCAATGATGGTGTTGGACAGGGCGGTGTAAATCGCTCTTTTGTCCTGATCAGCAATATCGACCAGGTGAACCGACCGCCCCAGCCGGACCCCGCCATAGGCAATCATCAGACTAAATAATAAAAAAGGCAAAAGCCAGGGAATACTCAACCAATTGCCCTGTGATGCGATAACAGTGAGGCTCAAAGACACACCGCCGCCGATCCCGGCGAGCAGCAGCACCTTGCGGCTGGAACGATCTGATAAACGGCCCCAGACATAACTGCTGAGCAGACTGGCCACGGAGGATGCCAGTAGCAGCCAGCCCAGACCACTGATGTTGTCCTGCATCGACTCGGCTTTCAAAGCCAGCATAAAAGGGGGAGCAAGCGCCGTTGAAACCAGCAGCGAACGGGTGATGATAAACAGTCTCAGTTCGCGGTCATCAATGAGATAGCGCAGATTCTCCCCGGCGACGGTCACCGGATTGGCACCGCCGTCGGTGGCGCCCTCAGTCTCTTTCAGTGTAGAAAACACAAAAGCCGCTGCCAGCCAGAACAGGGCGGCCAGGCACAGGCCGATAATGACGATGTTGATTTTATCGAACAGCCCCGAGGCAATCAGTGCGGCATAGGCGATGGTCATCGCCGCAGCCACTGTGGCAGCTGAACCTGTGGCTGTACCGCGCCGGGTTTTGCCAACCGTTTTGCCCAGCACATCTTTGTAAGACACTGAACAGATACTTCTGGATAAGGCGAGCAGGGTAAGCAGACTGATTATCGTCCATCCCAGCGCGGCACCTTCCAGTGTTAAGGCAGCGACCGCCATACCTATCGCAGCTAGCCCCTGCAATAGACTACCCAGCGCCCAGGCATACTTTCTCAGTGGCAGGGAACGCACCCGACCGGCAATAAACAGCTGTGGCAACAGTGCACCGGCTTCTCTTATCGGCACTAACAGGCCGACAAACTGTGAAGCGCCGAGCGTGGTCAGGATCCAGCTCAGAATCAGCTTGGGATTAATCAGCGCATCGGCGGTTTTGGTCAGTGAGAGTGACAGAACATGTGTGCTGAAATTACGCGGTTGCTCATCGCACAGTTGTTCCGGTATATCACGACAGACCCGGCCGTCATCTTCAGCGGTTAACAGATCATAAGCTGTTTTTGCTGCGCTGCCGGTGAGCGTTTCAGCCTTTTTTTGCTCGCTCATTCATCCACGGCCTTATTCGTCGACATCATCCATATCCGCTTGACCGGACAGGCGCCGACGAATATGCGACCAGCTCATGCCCACCGCCAGAACTGAGGATAGCAGGAATAGGATGATATAACTGAACACCGAGACATTCTGTAGACCCAGCAGGCCCAGATCGACCAGCCACCAGATAATAATAGCGAAAAAGGCAATGGCCAGTAACAGACCGAAGCCCCCCAGCGAACGGAAGGTGGCACGAAGGTAGATGGTCCAGCCGATTAACAACGCCACTGAAACCAGTGCAAAAGGCGGGCTCATGATAGTACCGTCACCGAAAAAGGCATGCTTGGCCCAGTGGAAATAACTCAATCCGTTGGGGTTATATGTCAGAAAGACCAGTATCAGCGCAAAAATAAACCGCCACATAAAGCCTTTTGAATCAAACTGCCGAGCCATGAGCTATCCTTTTATTGTTCCAGCGATGTCGGGACATCATAGCTTTTGTCAGCCTGTTCGCAAAGCCATCGGAGCAGGCCATGTTTTGTGCAAACCTGATTGAGGGGGGCTGCCTGAGGTGAAATTGCCGGTGGCTGTGTTTTGTAGTCATTCAGACCTAAGGCGAGGTAAACCTAAAACAAGCTCATCCCGAACGCAGATTATGCAATGGAACCTCAACGCTGGTCAGCTTAGCACTCTCAGCGAATCTCGAAATCGGCAAAGTCACCGGCAGCGTCTTTCTCGGTGACATCGACATTGCTAACGCTGGCAAAACGAGGACCCTGTCCGGCCCAGGCAGTCATTTGCTCAAGCTTGGCAGTATCACCCTCGATCAGCATTTCGACCCTGCCGTCACTGAGGTTTCTGACCCAACCGGTCAGGCTAAGCTGTCTGGCCTTTTCCCAGGCCGACATGCGGTAGCTGACACCCTGAACACGGCCGCTGATAATAAGATGATAGCGCTTTATTCCCATTCAATCGTGGCAGGTGGCTTGCCGGAAATATCGTAAACCACCCGCGAAATTCCGGTGGTTTCGTTGATGATGCGGCGGGAGACCAGATCCAGAAAATCGTAGGGCAGATTGGCCCAGCGTGCGGTCATGAAATCAATGGTTTCAACAGCACGCAACGAGACGACATAGTCATATCGGCGGCCATCGCCCATCACACCGACGGATTTGACCGGCAGGAAAACGGCAAAAGCCTGGCTGGTTTTGTCGTAGAGATCATGTTTACGCAGTTCTTCGATAAAAATATGGTCTGCCTTGCGCAGCAGATCGGCATAGTCTTTTTTAACTTCACCGAGGATACGTACGCCCAGGCCTGGTCCCGGGAACGGATGGCGATAAACCATATCACTGGGCAGGCCCAGTTCAACACCGAGTTTTCGGACTTCATCCTTGAACAGCTCACGCAGTGGTTCAATCAGCTTGAGCTTCATATGTTCCGGCAGGCCACCGACGTTGTGGTGGGTTTTGATTACCTGTGCTTTACCGGTTTTGGAGGCTGCTGACTCGATAACATCAGGATAAATGGTTCCCTGTGCGAGCCATTTTACCTTGGGTAGTTTGCTGGCTTCTTCGTCGAAAACTTCGACAAATTTGTTGCCGATAATCTTACGTTTCTGTTCCGGGTCATCGACTCCGGCCAGCGCATCCAGGAAACGATCTTCAGCATCAGCGCGAATCACCCGGATGCCCATGTGTTTGGCAAACATGGCCATGACCTGATCGCCTTCATGCTGACGCAGCAGACCGTTATCCACAAACACACAGATCAGTTGATCGCCGATGGCTTTGTGCAGCAATGCAGCAACGACAGAAGAGTCGACCCCCCCGGACAGGCCCAGCAGCACTTCATCATCACCGACCTGTTCGCGGATAGCCGTGATGTGATCATCGATGATGTTGGCCGGGGTCCACAAGGTTTCGCAGCCGCAGATTTCTACCAGGAAGCGCTCAATCATGCGCTGGCCCTGCGTGGTATGAGTGACTTCCGGGTGGAACTGCACGCCGTAGAAATGACGGCTTTCATCAGCCATACCGGCAATTGGTGCACTGTCCGTGCTGGCGATGACTTTGAAGCCTGCCGGCAGTTCGGCAACACGATCACCATGGCTCATCCAGACATCGAGCATGCCCCAGCCTTCTTCGGTGGTGTGATCTTCAATATCACGCAGGAACAGGGAGTGGCCCCGGGCGCGGATCTGGGCATAGCCGAATTCACGATGCGATGAGGATTCAACCTTACCGCCCAGCTGAGCAGCCATCGTCTGCATACCGTAGCAAATGCCCAGTACCGGCAGCCCCATTTCGAATACGCAGAGCGGTGCGCTGGGCGCGGCTTCACCGATGGTGGAGTCAGGACCGCCGGAGAGAATAATGCCTTTAGGGTTGAATTCACGAATCTCGGATTCACTGATTTCCGGGTTACGCAGTTCACAGTAAACGCCGGCTTCACGGATACGACGGGCGATAAGCTGAGTGTACTGTGAGCCGAAATCCAGAATAAGAATGCGATGATCGTGAATATTGCTGGTCATTGAGATCTCTTCAAATCAAATAAAAAAACCACTGCCCCGGACAGGGGACAGTGGTTTGCAAGCTTAGTTAAGACGGTAGTTAGGGGCTTCTTTGATGATAGTCACGTCATGGACATGGCTTTCGTTCATACCGGCAGCGGTGACTTTAACGAACTGCGGTTTGGTGCGCATTTCTTCAATGGTCGCAGAACCGGTGTAGCCCATGCTGGCCCGGATACCACCGACCAGTTGGTGAACTACCGCGCCTAGGCTGCCTTTGAACGGGACACGGCCTTCGATGCCTTCCGGCACCAGCTTGTCAGCTTCATTGGATTCCTGGAAGTAACGGTCGCTGGAACCCTGTTTCTGTGACATTGCGCCCAGCGAGCCCATGCCGCGATAGGATTTGTAGGCGCGACCCTGATACAACTCAACTTCACCCGGCGCTTCTTCAGTACCGGCAAACATGCCGCCGATCATAATGCTGTGCGCGCCGGCAGCCAGTGCTTTGGCAATATCACCGGAGAAACGGATACCACCGTCTGCGACCAGCGGCACACCGGTGCCTTCAAGGGCGGCGGCCACATTGCTGATGGCACTGATTTGCGGTACGCCGACACCGGCAACAATACGGGTGGTACAAATCGAACCGGGACCGATACCAACCTTGACCGCGTCGGCACCGGCTTCAACTAAGGCAAGCGCTGCTTCAGCTGTAGCGATATTGCCGCCGATAACCTGAACCTGCGGGAAGTTTTGCTTGACCCATTTAACCTGGTCCAGCACGCCCTGAGAATGACCGTGGGCGGTATCGACCACAATAACGTCGACACCGGCAGCGGCCAGCGCTTCAACCCGGGTCTGACTTTCAGCACCGATACCGACAGCAGCACCGACACGAAGGCGTTCCTGATCGTCTTTGGAAGCCAGTGGGTTATCAGTTTGTTTCTGAATGTCCTTCACCGTGATCATGCCAGTCAGGTGGAAGTTGTCATCCACGACCAGCACTTTCTCGATACGATTGGTGTGCAGCAGGTTCAGAACTTCTTCGCGGGAGGCATCTTCCTTGACGGTGACCAGCTTGTCTTTGCCGGTCATGATGGATGAAACCGGGTTGTCGTAATGGGTTTCAAACCGCAGGTCACGGCTGGTGACGATACCGACCAGGTCGACACCATCGACGACAGGTACGCCGGAGATATTGTGAGTGCGGGTCAGATCAACCACTTCACCGATGGTGGTGTTGGGACTGACGGTAATCGGATCACGCACGACACCGCTTTCGAATTTTTTGACCTTACGCACTTCATCGGCCTGTTGCTCGATGGTCATGTTTTTGTGCAGAATACCCAAGCCGCCTTCCTGTGCCATGGCGATGGCCAGACGGCCTTCGGTGACGGTATCCATCGCTGCCGACAGCAGCGGGATGTTAATGGTGATATCACGGGTCAATTTGGTCGCCAGATTGACATCACGCGGGAGAACGTTTGAATAGGCCGGGACCAGCAAAACGTCATCAAACGTCAGAGCTTCTTGGGCAATTCTCATCGGACTTGTTCCTGAAATTAGCTGTAATATGATCCTGCAATTATATCAGGAAAATCAGTGCGTATGGCATCACAAAATACAAGCGATCAACGAGGCGCACTGGCTAACCGCGCCGTCAAAGAGGTTTATCCGGTTTCTCGAATCGTCCGGGAAGCCCGCATGTTGCTGGAAGGCTCTTTTCCTCTCATCTGGGTCGAAGGCGAGATATCCAATCTGGCCATGCCCGGCTCGGGTCATATCTATTTCACACTGAAAGACGAAGCTGCGCAGGTTCGCTGCGCGATGTTCCGCAACCGTAACCGTCAACTCCGCTTTACTCCGGAGAATGGTATGCAGGTTTTGTTACGGGTGCGTGTCACGCTGTATGAAGGTCGCGGCGAATTTCAGCTGGTGGTCGAGCACATGGAAGAGGCCGGCAGTGGCGCTTTGCAACGGGCTTACGAGGCACTAAAGCAAAGACTGGGTCAGGAGGGGCTGTTCGACCAGGCGCACAAAAAACCGATCCCGGCGATGCCCGCCACTATCGGCATTATCTCTTCGCCGGATGGGGCTGCCGTTCACGATATTCTCAGCGTGCTCAAACGCCGTTTCCCGGCGGTGAACGTGATTCTCTATCCAGTCGCGGTACAGGGGGAGAGTTCGGCCCGGCAATTGCGGGAAGCCGTTAAGCTGGCTGATGCCCGGCAGGAGTGCGATGTGCTGATTCTGAGCCGTGGTGGTGGTTCGCTGGAAGATTTATGGAGCTTTAATGATGAGCAACTGGCACGGGCACTTTATGACTGTGCGTTGCCGGTGATTTCGGCAGTCGGACATGAAGTCGACTTTACCATTGCCGATTTTGTCGCTGATGTCAGAGCACCAACCCCCTCGGCCGCAGCAGAGATGGCGGTGCCGGATGCCAGACAATTACTGGCGACAATCCAGAACCTGATGCAGCGACTGACTGCCCGCACACAGCAGTGGCTGTCCGGGGAGCAACGTCACCTGCTGCATCTGCAACGCCGTCTGCCCAGACCGGATTTACAGCTTCGCCAGCAAAATCAGACCGTTAATCAGTTCAAACGCATGCTGGATGCAGCCTGGCTTCGAAATCAGCAAAACCGGGCGCAGAAAGTCGATTACCTCGCTGCCAGGCTCAAACATCCACAGGCACAAATTGACAGTCAGCGTGCCCGGCTCGATAACCTGATGCATCGATTGCAAACCGCTTTCAGATCACAGCAAAAACAAGCTGCTCAGTGGGTGGCCATTTTGCATTCGCGACTCAGCCGTCAATTGCCCGCACAACGGGTAGCAGTTCAACAGCAGCAGGTCGCTGGACTCAAACGTCAGCTTGATAAGCTGATTCAGGCACAGCTGAGCATGGCAGAACGCATGCTGTCGCAGCAGGTGAGAACCCTGGCGGCGGTGAGTCCGCTCAACACGCTGGAGCGGGGGTACAGCATCAGCCGCCGTATCGATACTGAAGCGCTTATTACCCGTAGCGAACAGGTTGAGCCTGGCGATGCAATCCGCATCAAGCTGCATCAGGGGGAGATAGACTGCGAGGTCAAAAGTGTTAAAGACAAGTAAGGTTCTACTGCTACTGACATTGTGCCTGCCATTGCTGGCAGCGGCGCTGCCGGATGAGTCAGTGGTGCCTGGCGGGGTGGTGATTCTGCCACTGGCACCGGCTGCGACGTCAAGGCCAGTGGCCAGCTTTGAGAATAAACCGGTTATGGTTGTTGCTGAAAACGGTCTTTGGCAGGCCGTTGTCGGCATCCCACTCGATGCCAGACCGGGTACCCATGAAATCACAGTGCGGCAGGATGAAAAGCAAAAAACGCTGATCTTTGCTGTTAAAGATAAGCAATATCCGACCCAGCACATCACCATCAAAGACAAGCGCAAGGTCAATCCTAATCAGTACGATATGGAACGGATTAACCGCGAAACTAAACGAATCGATGCTGCACTGCAGCACTGGACCGACAGTAATGAGGTGCCGTTTGATTTTATCTGGCCGTTGAAAGGGGAAATCAGTGGCTTGTTCGGTCGCCGCCGCGTATTCAATGGTGAGCCCAGGAAACCGCACAGTGGTATGGATATCGCTGCGGCCAGCGGCACCCCGATTCAGGCGCCGGCAGAAGGCATTATTCGTGGTAGCGGTGATTACTTTTTTAATGGCAATACCGTGTTTATTGATCACGGTCAGGGGCTGGTGACCATGTTCTGTCACTTAAGCCGGATAGATGTCAAAGACGGCCAGAGGGTCAAGCAGGGAGAGGTGATTGGTCTGGTCGGTGCTACCGGCCGGGTCACCGGACCACATCTGCATTTTGGTGTCAGCCTCAATGATGAAAGGGTAGAGCCGAGGCTGTTTTTTCCTCAGACAGGGCCCTAGGGCTTGTTGATCTCTCATCTTCGCCACTGCTGGAGGCTATTTTTGTGTCTGGCAAGGCGGAAGGAGCGTAGTGTAGCCATCCTACATGAGCGATTGACAACGCAGCCGGGCGCAAAAATAGTCCCAGCCTTACGGGTTGCGGCTGAAAAATCGTCACTCTGCGTTGCTCGTCGTTTGTTTAGAACACTAAACCGCTCTCCTCGCGCCTTGATTGACGCTTTTTCAGTCACAACAGAGGCGAATATGAGAGATCAACAAGCCCTAGAGATAGGCTTGCAAAGTCCGGGTCAGCAGGCCGAAATCAACCGGTTTGGTGATATAGGCCTTGAACAGGCCATCGGCGGCATCGATGTTTTCCTGCATTGCTGCTGCAGTCAATGCAATCACCGGAATGCCAGCGTATTCCGGGTTTTCCTGCATGATGAGGCTCAGTTCAATGCCGGTCATGCCGGGCAGGTTGATATCCAGCAGGATCACATCCGGTATCATCGTTTTCAGAAGCTCCAGCCCGGCCTCGGCACTTTCGCAGGTATGCAGACAAATATGTTCGTAGCGCGCGAAAAAGACTTCAATCAGGCGGATATTGGCCGGATTGTCCTCAATATAAAGCACATGACGGCGCAGTTTGCTACTTTCGCTGTCCCCCCGCCGATCCAGTAAGGCGGTGTCTTCAGCTGAAGTCATGTTACGTGGCGCAGGGGCAGCCATTGTATCCTGCTGAGAGGACAGTGGCAGTGCTATCCAGAAACTGCTGCCCTGGCCTTCCGTAGTGGCGAAATCAATGCTGCCACCCATGGCCTCTACCAAGCGTTTGCTGACGCTGAGGCCGACACCACTACCTTCGATATTGGCGTATTCCTGGCCCAGTCGTTCGAATGCGGTGAATACGTGGGCCTGTCTGTCTGCAGCGATGCCCTGGCCGGTATCAGTCACCGTGAGTTTCAGGGTGCTGTTATGGGTCTGCACACTGGTACTGATCAACACCTTGCCGCCGGCCTTGTTGTATTTGATGGCATTGGTGACCAGATTGATAAACACCTGCTTCAGCTTGGTGAAGTCAGCAATCACCACACAGTCGTTATTATTGAGCACATCGACATGAACCTCATACTGTTTGGCCAGTGTCTGCAGCATAGGCAGGCACTCTTCAAACACGCTGGAGATATGCACATGATCGTGGGAAGTCTGAATATTGCCGGCTTCAATTTTGGACAGCTCCAGCACATCGTTAATCAGCGTCAATAAATGTTCACCACTGTAGATGATCTGCCTGACACTTTTGTTTTGCGTTTTGCTCAGCGTCTGCTCCTTGTCACTCAGCAGTAACTGGGCAAAGCCGAGAATGCCGTTAAGTGGCGTGCGCAGTTCATGGCTCATCGCAGACAGAAATTCGGACTTGGCATTATTGGCGCGTTCAGCCTGTTGCTTGGCTTCAATTAAGGCCTGCTGTTCCGCTTTTTGTTTACTGATGTCACGGGCAATACCGGTAAACAAATATTCACCTTCCCACTGAAAGTCACTAATGGTCAGTTCGATGGGGAATGTCTTTCCGCTCTTATGCTGCGCCTCGACCTCGACCGGCTGGCCCAGAATACGGCTTTGTTCGGTGGCCAGAAAACGCGACATGCCCAGCTTGTGAAGATCCCGGTAACTGGCCGGCATCAGCATGGTGACGTTTTGGCCGATTACTTCTTCCGGCTGATAACCGAAAAGCGTGATGGAGGCTTTATTGAAGTTTTCGATAATGCCATGGTGGTTGATGGTGATCACGCTTTCGATAGTGTTATCCAGCAAAGTCTGCAGCCGCAGACTTTCATGACGGGCGGCAGCTTCCAGTTCCTCACCTTTTTTGAGTTCCTGCTTCAGTTCTGCGGTGTGCTCGCGGATATAATCATTCAGTCTTCTATCGTGATGCTTTTTCAACAACAGACTGATGAGGGACAGCAGTATAAGGCCAACAAAGCCCAGGCTCAGCACTAACGGCCAGTCGGTGCTGCCGGATTCCTGGTAGAGAAAATCATCAAGGTTACCGACCGAGTCATATAACCCCAGGTCCTGATAGATTTCGCCGATTTGTTGCCAGCGGCTCTGGGTCATATGACCGAATTCAACCGTGGGGTACAGGCTGAGCTTGAGTAACTGATCGGCTTCAAACTGCAGGTGGGAACGGCTCTTATTCTGACCGTTGTAGTTGGCGAGAATGAGGTCAATGATCTCCTGCGGATTCTCGGCGGCGTAGCGCCAGCCCCGATACATCGCTTCGCGGAAAGCTTCAACATGCTCGGGATGCTGCTTCAGGTAGCTCTGCGAGGTAAACAGAATATCGCTGTAGAAGCTGATACCGTAATCCTTGGGCGCAATGGTGCGATAAGGAACCTGTTTTTGCGCCAGCTTGAACGGCTCGTTGGAAATATAGGCGGTGAGCGCATCCACCCGTCCGGCAATCAGATCATCAATATCCGTAGCTTTGGGGTGCACAAAGTTGATCTGGCTGGTATCAATGTTTTCCTTCAGGAAAATCGCCGCCAGATCGTCGGCATAAGATTGACGCGTGACCGTTTTACCGATGAAATCCTGCGCTGAATAGATGCCGGAATCGGCTTTGACCAGCCAGACATAAGGACTGTTTTGAAATGTCGCGCCCAGCGCAACCAGTGGCCGGCCTTTCAGATACTCGACTACAATGCCGGTACCCGACAGGCCGAACTCGACTTGACCGCTTTCCACCTCATCGTATGGGTGGGTATAGCCTGTTTGAATATCGACATTGAGGCCTGCCTGTCGGAAAAAGCCTTTTTCTTTGGCCGCGTAAAGTCCGGCAAATTGAAACTGATGCTGCCAGTGCAGCTGAATGGTGACGTCGTGCTGGCCCTGATCATCTGCCTGAGCGTTGAGGACAGTGCTTAAAACGAGCAGAGCAAGGATATTGAATAGGTATCTTAGACTCATATCTGGCGGCGCATCAGGTCAAATTGCATCTTAGCTGAACCCCCGTCCGCAACGCCAGCATTATTACATTCTGAAGTCGCGGCCGAGATAAACGCTTAAGACTTTCTTATCCTTAAGAATTTCCTCGGGGGTACCGCGGGCGATCACCTCGCCTTCGTTGAAGATGTAGGCGCGCTGACAAACATTGAGTGTCTCGCGCACATTGTGATCGGTAATGAGAATGCCGATGCCTCGGTCGGCCAGTTCCTTGATGATGCCCTGAATATCGAGCACCGAAATCGGATCGACGCCGGCAAACGGTTCATCCAGCAAAATAAACTGCGGATCCATCGCCAGTGCGCGGGCGATTTCCACTCGACGGCGTTCACCACCGGACAGCGATAGGCCTTTGGATTTGCGGATATGATCAATATGAAAATCCTGCAGCAAGCGTTCCAGCAGGTCTTTTCTTGCCGCAGAGGTAAGTTCGTCGCGAGTTTCCAGAATGGCAAACAGATTGTCTTCAACACTGAGCTTACGGAAAACAGAAGCTTCCTGCGGCAGATAACCGATGCCAAGACGCGCCCGGTCATGAATCGGGTAATCAGTCAGATCGTATTGATCGAGAAAAATAAAGCCGTGATCGACCGGCACCAGGCCGACAATCATATAAAAGCTGGTGGTTTTGCCGGCACCATTGGGGCCAAGCAAACCTACAATCTCACCACTTTTTACTTCCAGTGAAATATCTTTAACGACTTGACGATCACCATAACGCTTCGCCAGTTGCTGCGCGGATAAAATACTCATCGTTGTCGTAATTATTGCAGGTAGCGGCTGTTGACCCAGCCGATCACCACTTCACCGTTAATCGTACCGCGGACCTGAGCCCAGTTGGTCTGACGCGTCAGTACAATGACTTCCATGGACTGATCAAAGGTGCCCAGCTTCTGATACTGCGTACCGGGACCACTGCGGACGTTGAGCCGGCTGGATGTCACCGCTGTCGGGTAGGATTTGGGCTCACTAGCCTGATTGTCATTTCCGGTCTCGGAGTCAGTTGCCGGTGCGGTTTCTTCAGTTGGAGCCGGGGCCGGTTTTGCTTCAGGTTCAGAAGGTTTACGGGTGTTCTGCGGCTGAATAATGATATGCACGCGGCCTTTTTTCTGGGTTTCACCGTCGACGGTGACCGGCTTGGAGTTGGCACTGACCACGTTGCGGGCAATGTCGTACTCGATGTAGTTGCCGGTGAATTCATCACCGTTCTGCCAGACATAACCATCGCCAATCAGGTAGATTTTCTGCCGATCGGCGTAGTACTCCATTTTCAGCGCCTTGGCTTTTACCGGGTTTTCGCCGGGGTTGTGCACCTGCTGGTAAGTCGCACGTTTGCCTTCTGCCACCGCTTTGGTCAGCTGTTTGTTCTCATCGTAGAAAAAAGTGATGATGTCGCCGGTAATGCGCAGGGTGCCCTGAGTCAGAATGGCATCCCCTTTGTATTGCGTTACCCCATCACGGTCGTCTAACTGGGCGTGATCGGCCTCAATGCTGATCGGTTTTTCCCGGTCACTGGGCAAAGCCAGCGCGATAGCGGGCATGAGCATGGCAATCGCTAGCAGATTAATTGGCAGGCGCATCATATTGTCCTTTTACCCTTGAATGCAGGTTGATTGTCTCATCATCCAGCGCTGCGTGCAGGCCGACAGCGTCGGTTACACCCTGCGGTGAATGTATGGTTACCGGCTCTTCCGTATAAGCCGTGTTGTCTTGCGTATTCAGTGTCAGTCTCTCGGTGCGCATTTCAAACGCGGGATCATCCTTGTTGCTGATAATAACATTTCCGGTCAGCAGTATTGTTTCCGCCTCACCCTGGGTGTGACCGTGCTGTGAACTGACAACCCAGGTGTCCTGTCCGGGTTCCAGAAACTCGGTAACCGGCTGGATAATTTCAGTCGAGTCATCATGCGGATAGTGCGCCATTTCCTCGCCCTTGACGATACGCGCCGGTTCACCATTGATATCCATAATCGTCATGGTGAAGTCGGTCATTGCGTAATCGCTAGTACGACGTACTTCACTGGACTGCTGCTCCGACTGATTGCTGTCGTTAAAAATCAGCCAGAGGCTGAAGACCGCAATCAGCAACAGCCCGAGACGGGCATAGCGGGGCAGGTTAAAAATGACGTTCAATTTGATCCTGCAGGTTACCCTGTCCTTCCATTATCAGTTCACAAACCTCGCGGGCGGCACCATGACCGCCATTCGACGGTGTAATCCAGTGTGCATGTTTTTTGACGACATTGTCAGCATCCTGAACCGCCACAGCGAGACCGACACGGCTCATGATCGACAAATCCACCCAGTCATCGCCCACGAAGGCACATTGTTCCGGTTCCAGTCCCAGTTCGGCAATCAATTGCTCAAAAACCGGCAGTTTAATGCGTTTGCCCTGAAAGACATGATTAATGCCCAGACTGTTCATCCGGTGTTCTACCGTTTTTGTGGTGCGACCACTGATGATCGCAATTTCCACCCCGGTCAGTTGCAGTAACTTCATGCCATGGCCGTCACGGGTATGGAAAGATTTATATTCCTGACCATCGTCACCGATGATAATGCGGCCGTCGGTCAGAACCCCATCGACATCGAAGATGACCAGTTTGATTTTTTTAGCTTTTTCCAGAATATCCTGCATTGATTTTCCTGTCAGACGACACCGGCGCGGAGCAGGTCATGCATGTTGATAGCGCCGGCCAGTTTTTGTTGTTCATTGAGAATGAGTAGGGCATTAATCTTGTAACGCTGCATTAATTCCAGCGCTTCCGCTGCCAGCATTTCCGGCTTGCCGGTTTTACATCCCCGGGTCATGAAAGCAGACAGCGGTTCAGTATGAATGTTCACTTCCTGTGCCAGCACCCGGCGCAGGTCACCATCAGTAAAAATGCCGACAACCTGTTGGTTGGCATCGGTCACCGCGGTCATGCCCAGGCCTTTGGCTGACATTTCAATCAAGGCTTCACTGATCAAGGCTGATTCGCTGATAGTAGGGATGGCGGAACCGGTATGCATTATATCGCTCACCCGCAATAACAGACGCCGGCCCAGCAAACCACCCGGATGCGACATGGCAAAGTCTTCTGCAGTAAAGCCGCGGGCTTCCAGCATGGCTATTGCAACGGCGTCGCCCATTACCAGGGCTGCGGTAGTGCTGGAGGTCGGCGCCAGGCCGAGCGGACAGGCCTCACGTTCGACACTGACATCGAGATGGGCACTGGCGCATTGCGCCAGGGTCGAGCCCGGTCTGCCGGTCATGGCGATAAATGGCACATGCAGGCGTTTGATCAGCGGCAGGATAGTCAGAATTTCGGCCGTTTCGCCGGAGTTGGATAAGGCCAGCACCACGTCTTTATCAGTGATCATGCCCAGATCCCCATGGCTGGCTTCGCCGGGATGAACAAAAAATGCCGGTGTACCGGTACTGGCCAGCGTGGCAGCGATCTTACTGCCGATATGGCCGGATTTGCCCATGCCGATCACCACAATGCGGCCGGTGCATGCCAGCATAAACTCACAGGCTTTAATAAAATCGTCGTTGATGCGATCGCGTAAGGCCGAGACAGCCGCCAGTTCGGTGTCGATGACCGCACTGGCGAGCGCTTTAAGCTTATCGTGATCGATCTGCATTAACTGATTCCCGGTATATTCTGGTAGGCGAGAAGACTGTTATAGCCAATATAGACCACTAACAGCAATACCCCTGCAACCCGGCCGATACGACCCTGTGAACAATAGCGCGCGAAAAGGAAGAGTCCCACTGCCAGAGCGATCATGAATGGGTAATCCCTGTAAAGCAGCATTGGGTCGACGTCTGACGGAGCAATCAGGCCCGGCATGGCCAGTACAGCCAGCAAATTGAAAATATTCGATCCGAGGATATTACCGACGGCAATATCATGTTCGTGTTTCAGTGCTGAGATAACAGACGCTGCCAGTTCCGGCAGGCTGGTGCCGATAGCGACAATGGTCAGACCGATAATCAGATCACTGACGCCCAGTAAGGTGGCAATACCACTGGCACCCCAGACCAGTGACTTGGAGCCGATCAGCAGTGACGCCAGGCCAAGGGCAAAATACCAGCTGGCTTTGCCGGTCGACATCGTGGGTTCGGCATATTCTTCCGCGAACTCTGCCTCTAAGGGGTCATTTTTTCCCAGACCTTTGTAGGCCATCCAGCCCATGGCAGCAATGGTCAGCAGGAAGCCGGCAAACAGAATGCCACCATCCAGCCGGCTCAGTACACCATCGGTTATCATGATGAGCGATATCAGCATGACAAAAGCCAGCAGTGGAAATTCACGGCGCAGCGTGGCCGAGTTGACGACCAGTGGCGCGATCAAGGTGGTCACACCCAGCACCAGGCCCACATTGGTAATATTGGAGCCAATGGCATTACCAATACCCATTGCCGGCACCCCATCAAAGGCGGCCAGCGCCGACACCAGCATTTCCGGTGCTGAGGTGCCGAAACCAACGATAGTGACACCGACAATGAGCGGTGAAACACCGAGATTGCTGGCGATGTTGGCCGCCCCGTCAATAAAGCGATCTGCGCCCCAAATCAGTATGGCAAAGCCGACCACAATGGCGACAATAAATAAAATGCTGGTCATAACGCTCCGTGACTGGTCTGAATCCGGTTTATTTGAAACATAAAAAAGCCGGGTCTTAACCCGGCTCTTTATTATAAAGTCTCAACTGTCGCTTGTCGTGTCAGTCGTCTTCGAAGACATCGAAGTCATCATTTTGCGGCGGGTTACCGTCGAACACCAGATATTGACGACGTGACATGTAAGCATCACGAACATAGCTGTATTCATCGGTTGCGGCCTGATCCAGCACTTTCTCTGCTTTCAGCAAATTAGCGCGGGTATCGACAACACGCGTGCCGACCAGCGCGATGCGGGCATCGTCCCCTTCGACGTACATCACAGGATCGGTAAACATATCGCCGACCAGACCGAAGGTATCACGCACATTGCGCGGACCAAAGAAAGGCAGCACCACATAGGCACCGGGTTCAGCACCCCAGACACCCAGTGTCTGACCGAAGTCTTCATTATTTTTGGTAAAACCACTCAGGCTGGCGACATCAAAAATACCGGCAACACCGACGGTGGTATTCAATACAAAACGGTGAGTATCACGGTAAGCCTGGTAGAACTTGCCCTGGAACAGGTCATTGATAATGACGGTGATGTCATTCAGGTTACTGAAGAAGTTACTGACACCCTGGCTGATAGGGTCGGGTACAACCGCATCATAGCCCCTGGCAACCGGTTTGAGCACGGCTGTATCCACTGCATCGTTAAATTGGTACATGGCGCGGTTATATCCTTCCAATGGATCGCCGGCACTCTGGTTAGTGGTGGCGCAACCGGTCATGAACAGTACCATGGCGGCAACACCCAGTCTGAAAACGGTACGGAGTTGTGTCATTGAAATCTTTATCCCTGTTTATTCTTATTGACCCGCAAATAATCTCACGCTGGTCAGAGCCGATCAAGGGTTCCTGTTGTAATATCGGCAAACAGGGGGACAAATTTGTTGTATAAAAGCAACAGTCTGCTCAGCGCTCCCGGACTGACTGTTCCTGACTCTGCCAGTCGGTTGCTGCTGCATTGTCAAACATATAGCCGGCAAACACTTCACTGCAGACAAGCCAGCTGTTTTTGCGGGCATAATCAATACAGTCCTGTGGCTTCAAATTAAGCGCTTTTTCTATGGCTTCAGCCAGGTTGTCACTGAGACTGCCTGTGACTCCCTCCAGTATCACATCAGCTGGCCCGGTGACCGGATAGGCTGCTACCGGCACGCCGCAGGCCATCGCCTCCAGCAAAACCAGACCGAAAGTATCGGTGCGGCTGGGGAAAACAAACACATCCGCCGCCGCAACGTAACTGGCCAGTTCTCGGCCGAATTTTGCGCCGGTAAACAGCACCTCGGGATAATCTTGTCTCAATTGTTCGAGATCCGGACCGTCACCCACAACGACTTTACTGCCGGCGACCTCCAGGTCGAGGAAAGCTTCAATATTTTTTTCCACTGCAACACGGCCCATGTTTAGCAGGATGGGTTTCGGCAGATCGAGTTGCTGCGGCGTATCCGGGGTGAAAATATCGGTATCCACGCCACGGCCCCAGACTTCAACATGCTCAAACCCCCGTTCCAGCAAACGCTGGCGCTGAGATTCAGTCGGCACCAGGGTGCGTACCGCCTGGCCATGAAAGCGACGTAGCCAGGCATAGGTCCAGCTCAGTGGAATCGGTGCCCTGAGTCGAACATATTCCGGAAACTGAGTGTGATAAGAGGTCGTGAACTGGATATTGTTACGCAGGCACCAGCGTCTTGCCGCCATGCCCAGCGGGCCTTCAGTCGCAATATGTATGGCGTTGGCATTGTGATGATTAAGTAATTTCGCCACCTTGCGGCCGGGAAACAATGACAGTGGAATACTGGGATAACTGGGACAGGGGATGGTTCTAAACAACTCAGGGGTAATAAAGTGCACTTCATGACCCAGCTGTTCCAGACATTTGCGGGTCTGTTTTAAGGTCCGCACTACCCCGTTTACCTGGGGTGTCCAGGCATCCGTCACGATAACAATTTTCATTGGGGTTTTTCCGCTAACAGCAGGTGGCGATACTCAAACATAAACAAGCCCTAGGCGGCTTGGACAAGGGCTTTGGGCTGTTCGACCAGTTCAGTCCAGTGGAGGATTTCCATTTTGCCGTTAGGGTGCTCAACCAGGGCGGTACAGCTCTCCACCCAGTCACCGCAGTTGTAGTAATCAATATCATGGTGGCGGGCGATCTCGGCGCGGTGAATGTGACCACATACTACGCCGTCAACGCCCTGGCGGGCGGCTTCATGCGCTACAGCTTCCTCGAAATGACTGATGTACTGCACCGCATTTTTGACTTTGTGTTTCAGAAAAGCCGCCAACGACCAGTAAGAAAAACCCAGCTTGCGGCGCACCAGATTGACGTAACGATTGGCGCGCAGCAGCCATTCGTAAAGCCGGCTGCCGACCTTGGCCAGCAGCGGCGAGATTTTCACCACACTGTCAAACTGGTCACCGTGGAGAATCAGTAGTTTGCGATTATCGGCGGTGGTATGAATCACTTCATTCTGAATTTCAACATTACCGAACACGGCACCATCGTAATCGCGGAGGATTTCATCGTGATTGCCCGGCACATAAATCACCTTGGTGTTATGTTTGGCTTTCCCCAGCAGGGTGCGAATCACATTATTGTGTGCCTGCGGCCAGAACATTTTCTTTTTCATCTCCCAGACATCGATAATATCGCCGACCAGGTACAGGTAGTCACATTCCACTTTATGCAGGAAATCGAGCAGAAAATCAGCGCTACAGCCGCGAAAGCCGAGATGAATATCCGAGATCCAGACGCTGCGAACTTTTAGTTTCTCTTTCTGACTCACTTGTTTTTGCATTATGTGCCCCTACCTTTTATCTTGAGCGCACACTAACTGACTAATATTGCAGCGTTATTAACTTTTTATTGCAGAATCATGACGTAAGACCGGCTGCCCGGCTGTCGTATAATCAACGCCTGCCCTGACCAGAGAGAATTATGAGCAACCCATTATTAGACGATTACACCTTGCCGCCGTTTTCCAGAATCGAGCCGGAACATGTTGAACCGGCCGTCACTCAGGCCATTGAGAAAGCGAGGGAAGCGGTCAATACACTGCTGACCCGCATTGCCGAGCCCACCTGGGAAACGCTGGTGGAGCCAATGGAAGCCATTGAAGCCAGCATCGATCATGTCTGGTCGCCAGTGAGTCATATGAATTCGGTGGTCAATTCCGATGAACTGCGCAAGGCCTACAATGCCTGCCTGCCACTGCTGAGCGAATTCGGTACCGAGCTGGGCCAGAACGAAGATTTGTATCGTGCCTACAAGGCGCTGGCGGAAAGCGAAGCCTATAACCAGCTCGATACCGCTCAGAAAAAAGTCATTGATAATGCGATTCGTGACTTCCGCCTGTCGGGTGTCGAACTGCCCCCAGCCCAGCGGGATCAATATAAAAAGATCACGCAGAAGCTGACCGAACTCAGCGCCAAGTTTGAAGAAAACCTGCTCGACGCCACCCACGCCTGGAAAAAACACATCAGCGATGAGGCCATGCTGTCGGGATTACCGCCCTCAACCATTGCGATGGCTGAACAGTTTGCCAAGCGTGACGGTTTGGAAGGCTGGGTATTCACCCTCGACTTTCCGTCTTACATGCCGGTGATGTCTTATGCGGACAACCGCGAATTGCGTGAAGAAATGTATACCGCTTTTGCTACCAAGGCCTCTGACCAGGGACCCAATGCCGGTAAATGGGACAACACTGAAGTCATGGCCGAGATTCTGAAACTGCGCCATGAACTCGCCCAACTATTAGGCTTTAATAACCACGCTGAACGTTCCCTGGCCACCAAGATGGCACAGACACCGGAACAGGTGCTGGACTTTCTGAATGATCTGGCTGCCCGCAGCAAACCGATTGCTGAGAAAGAGTTTGAACAGCTCAAGGCCTATGCCAAAGAAACCGCCGGCATGGATGATCTGGAAGCCTGGGATGTGACTTATTTTGCTGAGCAACTGCGTCAGCAGCGCTATTCGATTTCGCAGGAAGAACTCAAACCTTACTTTCCTGAAGACAGAGTGGTGAATGGCCTGTTTGCCGTGGTGAACAAGCTGTACGGGCTGGAAATCACTGAACGCAAAGATGTCGATACCTGGCATAAAGACGTGCGTTTCTTCGAAATCCGTGAAGCCAGTGGCGAATTGCGCGGTCAGTTCTATCTGGACCTCTATGCCCGCCAGCACAAACGTGGCGGCGCCTGGATGGATGAATGTCTGGTGCGTCGTAAAACCGCCGATGGTATTCAGACCCCGGTGGCTTTCCTGACCTGTAACTTCTCGGAACCGGTCGGCGGTAAACCGGCTTTGTTCACCCATGATGAAGTGACCACGCTGTTCCATGAGTTCGGTCATGGCCTGCACCATATGCTGACCAAGATTGATTATTCCGGTGTTTCCGGGATTAACGGTGTGGCCTGGGATGCGGTCGAACTGCCGAGCCAGTTTATGGAAAACTGGTGCTGGGAGCGCGAAGCGCTGGATCTGATTGCCGGTCACTATGAAACCGGTGAACCGCTGCCGGAAGCGTTGTATCAGAAAATGATTGCGGCGCGTAACTTCCAGTCAGCGATGATGATGCTGAGACAAATCGAGTTCTCGCTGTTCGACTTCCGTCTGCATCTGGAATTTGATCCGAACGAAGCCAACCAGGTCGACAAGATCCTGGCCGAAGTGCGCGATCAGATCACGGTGGTCAAACCACCTAAATTCAACCGTTTTGCCCACAGTTTCGCGCATATCTTTGCCGGTGGTTACGCGGCCGGTTATTACAGCTACAAGTGGGCGGAAGTGCTGTCTGCGGATGCCTTTTCCAAGTTTGAGGAAAACGGGATTTTTGATCGCAAAACCGGTCTGGAATTCCTGTCCTCTATTCTGGAGCAGGGCGGCTCGAAAGAACCGATGGAACTGTTTATCGAGTTTCGTGGCCGTGAGCCGGAGATTGATGCCTTACTCAGGCACTCCGGTATTGCTGCATAGTCGCTGCAACGACGCAATAAAAAAGGGCCGAAAGGCCCTTTTTTTATGCTGATCCTGAGCAGTCAAAATTATGAATTCAGGCAGATCTGCACGGTTTCCTGTGCTGTCTGGATCATGACCGAGACATCATCCTTGGTCACCAGGCCAGCATCAATGTCCTCTTTGAGCTTCTGGTTCAGCGCGCGGGTGGTGTCAGCCACATCACCGCCTTGAGCTACCGGCACGATAGCCTGGTCGCGGTAGTCGTCAGGCAGATGGTCCAGACCTTGAATCTGGCATTCGGCCATTTTGGCGACATAGGCATCAGCTTCGGCACGGATCGCTTTAGCCGTCATATCCGGTCTGTCGTTACTGAGCTTTTTCATCACCAACGGCTTCATCTGTTCACTGTAGTGCTTTTTATAGTTTTCCTGAGTCTCGGCGTCGATAGCCAGTGCCTGTTGAGCTGTAAAAATAAAAGGGAGTAGTAATAATAGTTTTTTCATCGCATATCCTTTCGGGTCGGACTTCATAAAATATCTGGGTGTTGAAGCTGAAACATAATGGTTTAGCAATCAATTTCCTGTGAACTGTATCTGCTTACACAAAATCATTCCAGATGCACACTCAAGCGTGGAGTCTGACAAAAAAGCGGGCAATAAAAAAGGGCAGCGATGTGCCCCTTTTCATTTACTTGTATTCATCAGCGCAGTTGACTGTCCTTACTGCCGCGGCGGTTAAAGAGTCCGGCAGCCTTGTTTTCCTTATCAACTTCTTCCTGGCATTGCACGCACAGCCGCACACCGGGAATCGCTTCACGGCGGGCTTGTGGAATTTCTTTTTCACACTCTTCGCAGTGCTTCAGGCTCTCGCCTTTGGGCAGACGGCCGCGCACAGCGCTGACGGCATCTTCCACACTGGCGTCGATTTGATCTTGTACTGCCCCGTCTTTCGACCATCCTCCAGCCATGATGACCTCCAAATGACTGTTTTCATAATAGTTTCATTATATTGTAATAGTGGGGGTGGGGATCAAAATTCTCAAGATGATTGTTTCTTCAGTGTCGGTTGGGCTGAGGTACGAAGCCCAACGATAGAGGTTGAGGGCGTTGTTGGGCTTCATTGCATTCAGCCCAACCTACATCTTGTCATTGCGAGGCCGGTAGGCCGCGGCAATCTCCCGGAACTAGTTTCTAATTAAAGCTGGGAAGCTACCAATGGATAAAACATTCAGTTCTGTTCTGAATGCTCGTATTTCGCCTTAATGGCGAGTCAGGGTTTATTTGCGTTTTTGGACTTTACCAATAGGGGATGTTGTCATTGCGAGGCCGTTAGGTCGTGGCAATCTTCTGGAGCCTGGTTTTTGGTCAAAGCTGGGACGCTGCCGCGGGGCGTTCATTTATTTTGCTTGTCCAAAATAAACGAACCAAACAAAAGGACACCCCAATGTGCTGGCCTTCGGCTCCACTGCGTTGCTCGGTTTATCTGGGGATTGGGCAAAACTCGTTGCGCTCAGACACTGCCCAATCCTTATCCAGATAAACCTGCGCTACTCGTCAGCACAAAAGGGGATGGAAAAGCGGGATCAAACTTAAAGCTGAGGAATCAAGTAGCCCCCTCTCCCTCGAAGGGAGAGGGCTAGGGTGAGGGTGAATCCGCCCTTATGCGAAGCCGAGCATCGCAGGCGAGACTGGATCAGCAGGAGCGCATGTCTGAGCGTAGCGAGTTCGCGAGTGCCCAGTCACGGCGAGAAGCGCAGGGAACCCGCAGGGCAAGCATGGGGCTGGCCTTTTTTGGTTCGTTTTTTGGCCACGCAAAAAATGAACTTGTGAACCTTAAGTTCACAAGTCAATTTGTTCATATATCTAACCTTACCTCACACACTAATCTTAAGTGATAATAGAACGATTGCAGATAAAGCTAAAATCAAAGGAGTCAATAGATCTAATATTAACCATCTAAAGTTCTGACTGTTAATAAAAATCTTAAACCAGTCATCAAAACGTTTTAATGACAAAATTAGTCTGTCATTTTCAATAATTTCATCTCTATTGGACAATTTGCGATCTAGAGAAGCTATGTTGTCTCTAACCTCCCGAATTTCTCTAGAAATTTTTTGATCATAGTTAACCTCAGTGGAAGCTACTTCTGTCACACTTAATAATTCTTCGAGTTTGATAATGGAGTCTTCAATCATTTTTACCCGTTCAGTTAACCCTTCTATAGATTTATTATTTTCTTTCCACCAGTTATAGAGTGTTGATTGACGTGGGTCATCAGGGTAATCAGCTTGCTTAGTAGCTAATTTTCCAGTTGTTACGAATGCAGTTCTAGTTCCTGTAATGCGCAGCCGCCATTCCAAAAAACTATCAATCGAATGCCATAAAAAACTTAAAGTAAAATAGATTGTTGTTAATAGAAGGATTACTTCAAAAATATTGTGCTCAAGCCCTATGAATTTGAGCCCAAGGAAAGATGAATCATTTGCGATTTTTAGATCAGCCAGTGCAAATAGTGCCCCGATGACACTCAAAAAAAGCAATGTGGTTTTTATTTTTTGACTTTTTTCATCAAAACCACAGAAAACTGGCTCCCCTAGAACTTTTTCGACGGCATCCCTTTTCTCTTGCGCATCTTGCATATGTCACCCAGTTGGGTTTTTTCTTGGCGATAAAAATTTAGATTTTAAAGTACTAAATAATTATTTTCTGAGCCATATATCCTGATGCAATATTTTTGTGTGGGTTTTGAGTAACACTTAAGTTATGGAATTTAAGTTGATATGCTTGCCGTCACTTAATGACAAGACCCTCAACCATGAAATACACCGATCTCCGTGACTTCCTCTCCGGCCTGGAAAAGCAGGGCGAACTCAAACGCATTACCACCGAAGTCGACCCGTCCCTGGAAATGACCGAAATTGCCGACCGGGTGCTTAGAGCAGGCGGTCCGGCACTCTTGTTTGAAAACCCTAAAGGCTCAAAAGTACCGGCATTACTGAACCTGTTCGGCACACCGAAACGGGTGGCGATGGGCATGGGCGAGGACTCGGTGGAAGCCTTGCGTGAGGTGGGCAAACTGCTCGCCTTTTTGAAAGAGCCGGAACCGCCAAAGGGTATGAAAGATGCCTGGAGCAAGTTGCCGATTTTCCGGCAGGTGATGAATATGGGGCCTAAGATCGTCAAAAAGGCCGCTTGTCAGGAAGTGGTGCTGGAAGGCGATGAGATTGATCTGGCTAATTATCCGATTCAGTTATGCTGGCCGGAAGATGCAGCGCCCTTGATTACCTGGGGGCTGGTGGTTACCAGAGGGCCGCATAAAGAGCGGCAGAATCTGGGTATTTACCGTCAGCAGGTCATTGGTAAAAACCGGGTAATCATGCGCTGGTTGTCGCATCGTGGCGGGGCGCTGGATTTCAAGGAGTGGCAGCAAACTTATCCTGGTGAACCGTTTCCGGTGAGTGTGGTGCTGGGCTGTGATCCGGCCACCATTCTGGGGGCGGTGACGCCGGTACCGGATACCTTGTCTGAATATGCTTTTGCCGGTCTTTTACGTGGCAGCAAAACGGAACTGGTGAAATGTATCGGCAATGATTTGCAGGTGCCGGCCAATGCCGAGATCGTGCTGGAAGGGCATATCTATCCGGATGATATGGCGCCGGAAGGGCCCTATGGTGACCACACCGGTTATTACAATGAAGTGGACAGCTTCCCGGTGTTTACCATTGAGCGTATTACCCAGCGTCAGAATCCGATTTATCACAGCACCTATACCGGCCGGCCGCCGGACGAGCCGGCGATTCTGGGCGTGGCGCTGAACGAGGTGTTTGTGCCGATTCTGCAGAAGCAGTTTCCGGAGATTGTCGATTTCTATCTACCGCCGGAGGGCTGTTCCTATCGCATGGCGGTGGTGAGCATGAAGAAGCAGTATCCCGGTCATGCCAAGCGGGTGATGATGGGGGTCTGGTCATTTTTGCGACAGTTTATGTATACAAAATTCGTGATCGTCGTCGATGATGATGTGAATGTGCGCGATTGGCAGGATGTGATCTGGGCGATTACCACCCGCATGGATCCGGTGCGCGATACCACGATGGTGGAAAATACGCCGATTGATTATCTGGATTTTGCCTCACCGGTCTCCGGGTTGGGTTCAAAAATGGGCATGGATGCGACCAATAAAATGCCGGGTGAGACTGACCGTGAATGGGGCCGGCCGATTGAACGGGATCCGGCTGTGGTGGCAAAGATTGATGCAATCTGGGATGAGTTGGGGCTGGAGTAGCGTTTAAGCCTGTCGCTTAGTTTTAAAAGCTGTTTCTATAATTGAGATATGGACTTGCCCCCATCCCGGCCTTCCCCCGTGGAGGGGGAAGGTGATGAGTCCTATCCCCAAGTTGGGAACAGTCTCATTCCCTCTCCCAGGGCGGGAGAGGGCCAGGGTGAGGGGGAACATCAAAGGCAGTCTTTATGATTGAAAGCGCATTACTGTTGTTTCTGGTTATTGACCCCTTCGGTAATCTGCCATTTGTGATGGCGGTGCTGAGTGGCACTGAAAAGACCTATTACCGTAAAACCATTCTGCGTGAGACGTTTCTGGCATTAATGGTTTTGGTGCTGTTTGCGCTGGTCGGTGAGGCCATGCTGGGCTATCTCAGCATTGAGCGGGCGTCTTTGATGGTCGCCGGCGGCGTGATTCTGTTTCTGATCTCTCTGAAGATGATTTTTCAGTCGGCCAAGGATGTCTTTGCCGGCGATTACAGTCGCGATTCCTTTCTGTTTCCGATTGCCGTGCCCTGTCTGGCAGGGCCGTCGGCGATTACCACGGTAATGATCCTGCGCTCGCAGCAGCAGACCAGCCTGATTGAGTTGTTACTGGCCTTGCTGCTGGTGCTGGTGATGGCCTTTGTCATCTTTCTGCTCGGCCGCCGGCTCAGTGAGTGGCTGGGCGAGCGTGGCATCCGTGCGGTGGAGAAACTGATGGGGCTGCTGTTGAATCTGGTGGCCGTCAATATGATGTTAATCGGTGTGCGCGACTTTCTTGGCTAGTTAATCGGCAAAGAAATAACCGGCAATCAGGTAGAAAATATTGAGAGCAGACAAAGCCATAATCAGATAAAAGGTAATTTTCATACCCAGCACCCGGCGCTCGCCATCGGCTCGCTGGAGGGCGGTGGCATGAATAAATCGTCCGCTCAGCAGGGCGATACCGGCAATATGAATCAGCCACCACGGTCCACCGGACCATTCCAGGATGATCATCAGAATCAGCGTGATGGGAATATATTCGGTGGCATTGCCTTGTACCCGGATGGCGGTTTGCAGATCCGGATGACCGTCATCTCCTAGTGCAACCCGGTGCTGGCGACGCAACTTGATGACATGGAGCGAGAGTCTCACTATCCATAAAGCACAGAGACTCGCGTACAGCGCAGTAATCATGATTTCTTCCCTTGACTGTGACCGTCGGTATTTTCTTCCACCCAGTGAGCGCCTTCCGGGCTGAATTCCTGTTTCCAGAACGGGGCACGGTATTTAAGTTCTTCAATCAGCCAGTTGCAGGCATCCAGTGCGGCACGACGGTGCGCCGACCAACAGGCAATAACCACGATCGCATCGCCGGGGTAGATGTCGCCGACGCGATGGACGATAAGGCAATCCAGCAACGGCCATTGTTCCCGCGCCTGCTGTTCCAGTTTCTGCAGGTATTGCTCCGTCATGGCCGGATAGTGTTCCAGCTTCATTTTGCTGAGACCTTCACGGTCACTGAAGTCACGCATGGTGCCGACAAAGGTCGCGGTGGCACCGAACTGACCGGCCTGATTCAGCTCTGCCTCCTGCCGGGCAATCAGTTGCCAGGGGTCGATGTCGTGTTCACTGACCCAGTTGCTCATTTCAGCCCCCGGTGACCGGCGGGAAAAAAGCCACCTCATCCCCGTCTTCCACCGGATCATCAAAGCGGGCATATTCAAGATTAATAGCGACCAGTACATTATTGGGACGTGGTGCATTATCGGTGGCCTGATCCCAGGCTTCGCCGGTGGTTTCGACCGAATTCAGTTCCACTTCGGACTTGCCGATCTTGTCGCGGAGACTGGCGAAAAATTTGACTTGGATACTCATCTGGTTGATTGTTTCAGCAATTTCGAAAACATTAGGATAACACTTGCGATGGCTGAGTTAACCCATTTTAATCAGGCCGGTGAAGCCCATATGGTCGATGTTGGCAGCAAGGATGTGACTGACCGGGTTGCGGTGGCTGCGGGGACGATTTCAATGCTGCCGGAGACGTTCAGACTGATTGAACAGGGCGGGCATAAAAAGGGTGACGTGCTGGGTATTGCCAGAATTGCCGGCATTATGGCGGCGAAGAAAACCTCGGATCTCGTGCCTTTATGCCATCCGCTGGCACTGAGCAAGGTCTCTATCGAATTTGAGCTGGATGCGAATAACGCCGCGGTGCATTGTCAGGTCCTGGTCGGCACCAGTGGCCAGACCGGTGTGGAAATGGAAGCCCTGACCGCGGTTCAGGTCTGCTTACTGACTATTTACGATATGTGTAAGGCGGTTGACCGGGGCATGGTGATGACGGATATCCGTCTACTGGAAAAAGCCGGTGGCAAGAGCGGTCACTGGCAGCGGGATTAACCGAAAATTTCCCTGAAGCTGACCGCTTCACCTGAGCGCACCGTGTCATAGCCGGAGTAGCCGGCCAGGTTGTGATGGAAAGCCTGACTTTTAAGTAAGGAAATGATCTCAGTGACCCGGTCATCATTAATCAGTTGCTGTGGCACGGCCAGGCAGTAATGCTCCCATACCAGCGGGATAAATTCGAGGTTGAACTTATCGGCCATCGGCGCGATACCGAAACCGACATCGGCAGCGCCACTGGCGACCATCGCAGCGACCGCCATATGGGTGAACTCTTCATGCAGATAGCCTCTGATATGGCTGGCCGGTACCGCATTCACCTGCAGTAATTGATCAAACAACAATCGCGTCCCGGAGTCAGTCTGACGGTTGATGAAAGTCAGCTTGCCGCCAGCCAGCGAGTGGATATCTTTCACCTGTTTGGGATTACCGCTGGCGACCATCAGACCCTGATTACGCTTAACCACATAAATCAGTTGATGCTTGTCTTCATTAAGAATTTCCAGATAATCCTGCTTGACCTGGTGACCCAGCTCGCCAACCGGAATATGGAAACCGGCGATATGGCAGTCACCGTTACGTAATGCGCGCAGACTCTCCAGGCTGCCATGAAAGTGCAGATCCAGCTGGAAGTCGGATTGCTGATTAATCAGGTCGCGTAAGGCACCTACAGCCAGGCCGTGACTGGCAAAAATATTGAAACCAACGGCATGGTTGCGATTGAGAATAGCTTCGAATTCACGTTTGAACTGGGTGGCAAAGTTATCCAATTCCGGCGAGAAAGAGGCGGAGAGGTGACGATTACCATGCATCAGTTTTTCCCCGGCCGGTGCCAGTCTGGCGCCACGGCCCCGCTCCAGTATCACCAGCGGATGACCCAGTAGTGACTCCCATTTATTGACCAGCCCCCAGGCAAAGCGATAAGACACCTTCAATTTGTCGGTGGCCTTTTTCAATGAGCCTTCCGTCTGCACGGCTTCCAGCAGTTGGAACAGAATCGTATCAATGTCGTGTTTCTCACCGTGATGGCGCATCTGCCAGTGGAAGTTGATTTTGATATCCATAACTATGCTTTTCTGTTCATATTTTTAATTGAGTTTTTACTGATTATACTCAATTTTGCTAAGTCAACATATGCTTATAAATACATATTAAAAACATTTTTGAAGCGCAGGGAGATGATAATGAAACTAAAAACGACCATGCTGCTGGCCGGGATCACGGTGGCCACTGCGATGCCGGCTTATGCCGGTTCGGAAATCAAGTCTTTGATTGATATGCTGCATGAAAACGGCACTGTCAGTGATGCGCAATACCAGCGCCTGATGGCAGAACTGAAGCAAAACCAGTCGCAGGCAGCTGAAGAGAAAGCCGAGGTCGAAGAAAAACTGGCCGAGGCCACCAAGCCGTCTGATGTTGAGATCTCAACCAATGGCGGACTCAAGGTGAAAACCCGTGACGGTAAGTTTGAAACCAGACTGGGTGGCCGGGTTCAGGCTGATGCCGCGGCTTACGGCGGTGATCCGGAAATGGGAGATGGCACCGAAATCCGTCGTGCCCGTCTCTATCTGCAGGGCACAATGTATTACGACTGGGGCTATAAACTGCAGTATGACTTTGTTGATGACGGCGCCAGTGGTATTAAAGACGCCTACCTGAGCTACAACGGCTTCGACAATCTGGAAATCAAGGCGGGTAACTTCAAAGACCCCTTCAGCCTGCAGGAGCAGACCAGTTCCAAGTTTGTCACCTTCACTGAACGTGCCTTACCTTCAGCGTTTGCGGCTGGTCGTCATATCGGTGTGATGGCCAGTAAGCAGCATCAGCACTGGACACTGGCAGGCGGTCTGTTCGGTGATACCGTCAGCAGCAAGGGGGGCGCTGATGATGAAGGCTGGGGCGCAGGCAGTCGGGTGACCTGGGCACCGATCAATAACAAAACACAAGTCGTTCACCTGGGCCTAGGACTGAATTACCGGGAAACCGGCGGCACCAATTCGGCCCGCTTCAGGCAGCAACCGGAAACCCATATTGCCGGTATCAATATTGTTGACACCGAGACTATTGCCAATGTGAATGATTTCTTTAAAACCGGCGCCGAAATCGCCACCGTGCAGGGGCCGTTTTCAGCGCAGGCGGAATACATCACAACCTCAGTGAAACGGGACAGCGGCAGCGATCTGGATTTTGATGGCTGGTATGCCCAGGCCGGCTATTTCCTGACCGGTGAGTCACGTAATTATAAAAACGGTAAGTTTGGCGGCATTACCCCGAAAGCCAATGTCGGTGAGGGCGGTATCGGCGCCTGGGAACTGGCATTGCGGTACAGCACGGTGGATTTGAGCGATGCTGATATCGATGGCGGTGAAGCGGACTCAATGACGCTGGGTGTGAACTGGTATCCAACACCAACGCTGCGTTTCACGGCTAACTATGTCGATGTGCTGGATGTTGATGGCGGTACCTACGATGGTGATGAACCGAGCGTATTCCAGCTGCGGAGTCAGTGGGCGTTTTAGTCATCGGAGCGTCATGCTTTGGTGTTAACAATCATCAGATTAAAACAGGATAGAAAAGGAGACGACGATGAAATTCAGACAATGGTTAGGCATGGGCTTGCTTGTTCTGATGAGCAGCGCGGCCATGGCTGTCGAGCATTTGAAAATGTCGACCACGACCAGCACCGATAACTCAGGCCTGCTGGCGGTATTGAATCCGGCATTTGAAAAGCAGCACAACGCTCAGGTGGATGTAATTGCGGTGGGTACCGGTAAGGCTTTGAAAATTGGCAGTAACGGCGATGTCGATATCGTGTTTGTGCACGCGCCGAAAGCCGAACTCAAATACGTGAAGGCCGGGGACTTTATTGACCGCACTGCCGTGATGCATAACGACTTTGTGATTGTCGGTCCGGCATCGGACCCCGCTGCGATTGCCAAAGCGGACAGTGCCGCCGTGGCGTTTAGCCGTATTGCCAGCAACCAGGCCGGGTTTGTTTCTCGCGGCGATGATTCCGGTACCCATAAAAAAGAAAAAGCCCTGTGGGACAATGCCGGCATTGAGCCCTCTGGCAGCTGGTATATTGCCGCCGGGCAGGGCATGGGTGCGGTTCTGAAAATCGCTGATGAAAAAGGTGCCTATGCGCTGGCCGATCGCGGTACTCAGATTGCCTATGCCGACAAGATGAACCTGACAGTACTGTTTGAAGGCGATGAGGTCATGTTTAACCCTTATCACATTATGGCGGTGAATCCGGCCAAACATGACCACGTCAATTATGATCTGGCGAAAAAGTACATTGACTTTGTATCAGGACCCGAAGGCCAGAAAATCATTCGTGACTTTCGAATACGGGGACAGCAGTTGTTCCATCCGGATGCTGTCAGCGAATAAAACAACTGAAAAAACGGGCTGCGATGCAGCCCGTTTTTTCTCTATTTGGCTTTTTTGGGTTTGACTTCACCGATGGCGCCGTCGGCCCGGGCTTTGAGGTAGCGATAGAGCTGTTCCCGGCCTGCCATGACCTTCGGGTTGGACGACCAGGCAGGCATGCTACCGATCGTGCCGCTCTTGCCATTTTCAACGACACTGAAAAACTCGTCTTTGCTGATAATGTTGAGGCTGTCTGCCAGGTTAGGGCCGACCATGCCCTGACCGTATGTACCATGACAGCGGGCACACCAGTTACGATAAAGCTTGAAACCTTGATAGGTTTCAGCGTCCAGTTCATGACCGTTGCTGACGGTGTAGGGGGCTTCTTCCGCCGTCGCTGCGAACGGCAACATCAACAGGGCTGTTATTGCAGCCGCTTTGAGACTTTTGGGTGACATGGCTTTCCTCCATTACCTCTGAATCACAGTCACTGGTTAATCCAGTGCCTTATGATTCAAAGATAGGGCAAAAAACCATATTCAAAATGGGTTATTTGCCATTCGCTATGGCAAATCACACAGAATTCAGCGCTTGCTGAAAGATGGTCAGCCTTCGCTCATCAGCCGGCGGAGATCAATAATGCCTGCATTGGCCCGTGAGATGTAGGACGCCATCACCAGGGAATGATTGGCAAACAGACCAAAGCCGCTACCATTGAGGATCACCGGGCTCCAGACTGTTTTCTGGGTGGCTTCGAGTTCACGGATAATCTGACGCAGGCTGACGATGGCGTTTTTCTTTCTGAGAATATCGGCAAAGTCATGTTCTGCCGCCTTCAGCAGATGGATTAAGGCGTAAGAGGCACCGCGTGCTTCAAAAAATACATCATCAATTTCATTCCAGGACGTTTTAGTGACGACTTCACTGGCAACCGGGGTGGATTGCACCGCATTACTGTCACCGGCCAGGTCGGTATTCACACGCACCTGGCCGACACTGGCGCTGAGTTGTTGAGACAAACTGCCCAGGCGTTTTTCGACAATGGCCAGCCAGGCAGCCAGATTGTCAGCGCGGGCGAAAAACTGTGCCTCATCATTGCCGGTATTGCTCAGGCGGGCGCGATAAGACTGCAGGGCTTTGATAGCGGTGCGGTATTCACGCTCGCTGGGTGGAAACAACCAGGAGTCTGAGTTGAAGTTGAACTGTGGTTCCGCCTCAGCGAGATCGGGGTCTTCACGTGATTGAGACTGACTGCGACTGATGTCGTTACGCAGCGCGCGGGTAAAATCCCGGATTTGCACCAGTACGCCGAACTCCCAGTTGGGAATATTGTCCATCCACACGGATGGCGGCATGACATCGTTTGAGAGGTAGCCTCCTGGTTTATCCAGCAGGGTTTGCGCCAGTTCAATGGTGGTTTCGGTCGAAGTGTATCCAATCACCATGGCCTGTTGCTCTAGCTTGGCTGTCAGCCGGGCATGCTCGACCGGCTTGAACGGCGCCGGTGTCATGTTCCACCACAACATCAGCAGCAGCATGATCACAGCGATGGTGCCGATAACGACACCGCCGGCTTTGAGGATTTGTTTGCGGGTCGTGGTGTCGGCAAAGCTGTCGTTGACAGTCCAGCCTAGATCACGAAATTTTTGGGTAAAGCTTTTCAGGGCCATGGCAAACTCTTTTTGGTGTGGTCGGGATCAGCTTATGCGTTAACACTGGCTAAAACAATGGGGTCGTTCAGGCTGAATTCAAACTTGACTTAGGCTGACAGACACCAGAATATGTCGGGTTTGCAAAAATGTTTCAGGAGCGGGGGACGCTTTAGGTATGACATTGAGAATCGAGATCGATGATCTGGCCAAACACTTTGGCGCGATTAAGGCCGTTGATGGCGTGTCATTTTCCGTCAGCAAAGGCGAAGTTTTAGGGTTTCTGGGGCCGAACGGGGCCGGCAAATCCACCACCATGAAAATGATAACCGGTTTTCTGGCACCGACCAGGGGCACCGTCAGGGTCTGCGGTTACGATGTGCTGAAAGATCCGATATCGGTGAAGGCGCATCTGGGCTACTTGCCCGAAGGGGCGCCGGCCTATGCCGACATGACCCCGGACAGTTTTCTGCACTTTATCGCTGAAATCCGCGGTATCAAGGGTGCTGATAAGAAACGCGCCGTGGCTTCAGCGGCAGAGCGTGCACGGATTACCACTGTTATGTTCCAGCCGATTGAAACATTATCCAAAGGCTACAAACGTCGTGTCGGTCTGGCCCAATCCATTCTGCACAATCCCCCGGTTCTGATTCTCGACGAACCGACTGATGGTCTGGATCCGAATCAGAAACACGAAGTTCGTACCCTGATTAACGAAATGGCCGAAGACAAGGCGATCATCATTTCCACTCATATCCTTGAAGAAGTCCACGCGTTGTGTACCCGTAATGTTGTTATTGCCAACGGCAAGGTTCGCTTCGATGGCACCCCGCAGGAGCTGGAATCCAAATCCCGTTACTATCACGCCGTCTGCGTCAATGTAGCGAACATCGAGCAACAGGCGTTTGAAACCTTCCTCAGTTCACTGGATTTTGTCGCTAATGTCGAAAAACTGAGTGGCGAGGACGGTTTCCGTGTTTATCCGAAGGATGGTCGCCAGATTACTGCCGAGCTGTCGGAAAAAATCCGCGGCAATGGCTGGGATATCGATGCCCTGCACGCAGAGCACGGCCGTCTCGATGAAGTTTTCCGCAGTATTACCCTGCCTAACGCGGAGTCAAGCAAATAATGAAGATGCAAAATATCTGGTTCATTATGAAGCGTGAGTTCAGCGGCTACTTCGCGACGCCGGTGGCTTATGTCTTTATTATTATTTTCCTGTTGCTGACCGGTTTTTCGACCTTCTATGTCGGTAACTTTTTTGAACGCGGCGAAGCCGATCTGTATCCCTTCTTTTCCATGCATCCCTGGCTTTATATCCTGCTGATACCGGCGATTTCGATGCGGCTTTGGGCCGAGGAACGCAAGAGTGGCTCGATAGAACTGCTGATGACGCTGCCGGTATCGGTGTTTGAAGCGGTGCTGGGTAAATTCTTTGCCGCCTGGGCATTTACCGGACTGGCCTTGCTGCTTAATTTTCCGTTGTGGATTACGGTGAATTACCTGGGTAATCCGGATAACGGCGTTATCCTTGCCAGCTTCCTTGGCAGTCTTTTGATGGCTGGTGGTTTTCTGTCCATTGGTTCCTGCATCTCGGCGATTACCAAAAATCAGGTGATTGCCTTTGTCATCAGTCTGGTTATCAGTCTGATATTCGTGCTCGCCGGTTTCGGTATCGTTATCGACTTCTTTGCCGGTTGGGCACCACAAACGCTGGTGGATGTCATCAGTTCGTTCAGTTTCCTGACGCATTTTGATGCTATCAGTAAGGGGGTCATAGACTTGCGTGACATGCTCTATTTCATCTCTTTGATTGCCATCTGGCTGTTTGCCAATGCGCTGATTGTGAATGCGCGTAAGGCCGACTAGGAGAGAAAACGAAGATGAATAAACAACTCTTATCAACCACCGGTCTGATTCTGGCCATCATTCTTTTTATTGCCTTCAATATCGTGGTGAATGGCAATTTTAAATCCGCTCGAGTGGATTTGACTGAAGATAATCTTTATACCCTGTCGGAAGGTTCGCTCAATGTGCTCAAGTCCATTGAGGAGCCGGTGACACTGCGTTTTTATTACACCGACAAGACAGCTCAGGCGCTGCCCAGCCTCAAAGCCTATGCCCAACGGGTGCAGGAATTGTTGCAGGAGTATCAGCGTGCCTCCAATGGCCTGATCCGCCTCTATGTGACGAGCCCGCAGCCATTCTCTGATGATGAGCAGCGTGCCAAACAGTACGGACTGCAATCGGTACCCATTGAAGGCGAACCGGATCCGCTTTATTTCGGCCTCGCCGGTACCAATCAGTTGGATGGGGTGGAAACCATTCCTTTCTTCCAGCCGGAAAAAGAGGACACGCTGGAATATGACCTGACCAAGCTGATTTACAAACTGTCCAATCAGGACCGTAAAACAGTCGGTGTGATCAGTTCCCTGCAAGTCGACGGCGAACAATATGACCCACTGAAAGGCGAGGTGGCGTCTTCGGATGGTGCCAAACCCTGGGCAATGATGAACGAGCTGCGTGAAATGTTTAATGTCACCATGCTGCCCAAGGATATCCGCCGAATCCCATCCAGCATTGATGTGCTGGTGGTCGTGCATCCGAAAGACTTTGAAGACACCACGCTCTACGCGATTGACCAGTATGTACTGGCCGGCGGCAAGCTGGTGAGTTATGTCGATCCCTATGCTGAACTGGATGAACCGGAAAAAGATCCGGATAACCCGATGGCAGCGATGCTGGCTTCACGCAGTTCCAATATGGAAGAACTGTTCCAAGCCTGGGGTATTGAACGTGCCAGTGCAGACGTAGTCGCCGACCGTAAAACCGCAACAAAAGTGGATTTCGGTGCCAGAACTGACCATAAACCGATTGATTATGTGTTGTGGCAGTCACTGGATGAGACCAACTTCAACGCCGATGAGCGGATTACTTCAGCGCTGAACAGAATGAATGTCGCGACGCCAGGTTATTTCAAAATCCTGGATAACAGCGCCACCGAGGTGACACCGCTGGTCTCTTCCAGTGATGAAGCTATGCTGGTGGATAAACGGGTGGTGCAGTTCCGTAATGATCCGGTGGCGCTGCTCACCAAGTATCAGCCCGGTACGCTGAGTTATCCCTACGCGGTCCGGGTGCAGGGTGTGGCCAGATCCGCTTTTCCTGACGGTGCCAAGGGTAAAACCGGCGAAATTAAGAAAATGCCGGGGCATCTTGATACTGCCGAACAGGGCATTGATGTGATTGCGGTAGCGGATGTCGACTTGCTCGATGACCGCTTCTGGGTTCAGACCCAGGATTTTTATGGTGAGCAACTGGCTTTCACCACGTCGAATAATATCGATTTCCTGATTAACAGCATCGAGGACCTGACGGGGAGTGAAGGGCTTATCAGTGTCCGTTCACGCGCTGGCTTCACCCGGCCTTTCCACAAGGTGATTGCTTTGCAGCGTGATGCTGAAAAACGTTTCCGTACCAAGGAACGTGAGCTGCAGAACAAGCTGAAAGAAACCCAGCAGCGCATTGCCCGTATGCAGGTGCAGCGCAGTGGCAGCGGTGAACAGATCCTGACGCCGGAACAGCAGAAAGAAATTGCCGAGTTCCGTCTGACTGCGAACAAGACCGAGCAGCAACTGCGGCAAGTGCAGTCCAACCTGCGTAAGGATATTGACCAGCTGGACACACAACTGAAGTTTTTCAACATCGGCCTGGTGCCCATTCTGGTGGCCTTGCTCGCCGTGTTCACGGGGTGGATGCGAATCCGCAAACGTAACAAGGCCCGCAGCCAGCAGTAAGGGTTGACCCTGTTAAGTCGATAGCACAAATTAGGTTGAAAATGATGATAAAAAAACGTAATAGTCTGACTGTCCTGTTCATCATCACCGTGCTGATGGTGCTGCTGATGCTGGTCACCATCTACCGGGCAGAAGATAATAAAGATGAGTACGGCCTGCTGTTTCCTGAGTTGTTCCAACAGCTCAGTGATGTTGACCACATTCGTTTTGCCAGTGGCGAGGGCGATTTCACACTACAGCGTGAGGGTGAGGACTGGTTTTTGCCTGAATACTATAATTACCCGGCCAATTACGATGAAGTGAAACGGATGCTCATCGATTTGTCTGAAGCCAAGATCCTGGAACGCAAAACCAGTGACCCGGAAAAATATGCCGTGCTGGGTGTTGAGGGGCCTAATCCGGAAGTGCCCGGCGGTGAGTCGCTTAAAGTCAGCCTACTAGATGGAGAAGAATCTATAACCGGTCTGATCCTGGGTGAGCAGCGGGAAGTCACCATGGCTGCCGGACCCAAACAGTTTTATGTTCGCCGCGTCGGTGAAGAAGAAAGCTGGCTGGCCGAGGGCTATCTGCAAATCAATCCGGTGATGCTCAACTGGATTCAGAGTGAAATTATCAACCTCGCCCGTGAGCGTATTGCCCGTGTCGAGATCACTCAGCCAAACGGCAACAGCGTTGTACTGGTTAATCTGGGTGAAAAAGATAAATTCGGTACACCACAGTCCGGTGACAAGACGGTCTTTAAATACCCGCAGCTGGGCTATGACATTGCCGGTTCACTGCACCAGATGCGTCTGGAAGACGTCAAACCGGTGGCAGAGTTTGATCGTGGTGATGCCGATGTAGTGACTGCCGAATTTATGACCTTCGACGGCTTGGTGGTGACCGCCAAAACCTCGTTTGTTGACGGCTTTTATTTCACCACTCTAAGCGCGGCATTTGACCCTGCTGCGATTCAACCGGCACCGAAAGACATTCAGGAACTGGATGTGACCAAAAAGCCGGATGAAGTCCGCGCAGAGGTTGAGGCCTTGAACGAACGCCTGGCACCCTGGGTGTATCGGGTCAGTGGTTTTGTCGGCACCAACCTGATGCGTGCCAAAGACGATATCGTGACCGAGCGCTCCGAGGTGATTCCGATGCCACCGGATATGAGTGGCTTTGGTCCGGCTCAGTAATTATCTGCTGACGACGAAAAAAGGGCGCCTTCAGGCGCCCTTTTTTGATCATGCAATCAGCGATTTAACGGCGGTAGCCAGCTCATCGGCTGAGAATTTGGGTAGGAAGTGGTCTGCGCCGACTTTTTGTACCAGCGCCTCGTTAAAGTTGCCGCTCATTGAAGTGTGGAGCAGGATCTGTAAATCTTTCAGCGCCGGATCTTTTCGAATTTCCGACGTCAGTGTATATCCATCCATTTCCGGCATCTCGATATCGGAGATAAGTAATGAGACATGCTGGCTGACATCAATGCCTTGCTGCGCCCAGTTCTGCAGAATTTGCAGGGCTTCGCTGCCGTTTTTGGCGATGGTTGAATCTACACCGATCTGATCGAGGGTGCGTTTGATTTGGTTGCGAGCGACGCTGGAATCATCCGCCACAAGAATATGTTTGCGCTCCGCCGTATCGTTATCACTGGCATCTTCGGCAATGTCGGATGAGACATCGGTGTTGATACCCATCACTTCGGCCAGCACCTGCTCGACATCAATAATCTGTATCAGCTGATCATCGAGTCGGGTAATGGCAGTCATATAATTGTTAGTGCCTGAGGCGGCAGGGGGCGCCATGACATCAGACCAGCTGATATTGACGATGCGATCCACGGCACTGACCAGAAAGCCCTGCACAGAGCGGTTGTACTCTGACAAGATGACAAATTTGTTATTTGTGTCCTCGACACTGCGACGACCGATACTCTGCGACAAATCTACGATGCTGACAGTCTTGCCGCGTATCGAGGCCATGCCTTTGATAGCAGGGTGTGAGTTGGGCATTTTGGTGAGTGCCGGACAGGGAATGGCCTCGCGTACTTTAAATACGTTGATGCCGTATAACTGCACGCCACCCAGCCGGAATAACAGCAGTTCCAGTCGGTTGGTGCCAGCCAGGTTGGTGCGTTGATCTACACCGTCGATCATACTGCTCATGCATACTCCTTCACTGAGGGCCTTTCTTAAATCACATCTGCTGATCATGAATAGCCTGAATATTGAAGCTATCGGCGAACACGCCACGGACTTGATTATTTTCCGGGCATGGTACTTGCAGATGACAAATTATCATTTTGTTCAGGCTCCAGAGGATGCCCGCCATGTCATTACGTTCGATTATAATCAGTTTCTGCGTCGTTTTTTTGACGCATACGGTTCAGGCTGACAATTTACAGCCGATTGCTGATATTGAGCAGGCGGCCTATGTACATGCGCTGAACGATGCCCAGCTAAGTTATAACAGTCCGCAAGTGCTGGTCGAGTCTCTTGATAACCGGCTGCGACTACAGCAGTGTGACAAAACATTACAGACTTTTTCCAACTCTGCCGCTAACACAGTGGGGAGTCGCACGATTGGCGTGAAGTGTCCGGCCGCCACGGAATGGACCGTCTATGTGCCGGTCAAAATCAAAGTAATGAAGCCGGTTGTTGTTGCCGCTAAACCGCTGTCACCGCATACCACCCTGTCATCAGCAGATGTGCGTATGCAGGTAATGGATATTGCTGAACTGCGTCAGGGCTTTCTGGAATCGACTGCACAGATTGAAGGCCAACAGCTGCGTTATCCTCTGTCTGTGGGCTCGGTGATTCCTTCACGGGGACTCAAACAGGAAAAAGTGGTCAAGCGCGGTGAACTGATTGTGCTGATTGCAGCGGCCGGCAGCATGGAAGTGCGTATGAATGGCACCGCACTTGAAGACGCCAGTGTCGGTGATAAGGTTAAGGTCAAGAACAGCTCGTCAGAGCGTGTAGTTGAAGGGATTGTTCACTCGCCAGGCGTTGTCAAAGTAATTATGTAGCGTCAAAATTCAGACAGCTGAGAAAAATACTCAAGTTTTTTCTGCAGCGGTCGACAATAGGGATAGAAAGTTTTGGGAGACAGCATAAATGGCTGAAATCAATAACATTAAACCACCATTGCAGCCGGATTTTAATTCGACTCGCAATGTGGCTGAGCGCAATAACCGCACTGGCTCAACGCCGGCTCCTGCGCAAAACCCGGTGGATAAAGTGAGCCTTAGCGATACTTTATCGCAACTGGAGCAGAGCCTGGCAGAAGTGCCGGTCGTGGATGCCGCCAAGGTCGAATCCATTAAGCAGGCCGTTGAAGACGGTTCCTATCAGATCGACAGTCAGGAACTGGCACGAAAAATGATTGATTTTGAGGGAGACCTATAAATAAAGGAACACCCTCATGTCGATGAATGCGCTGCAGCAACTGACTTCAATGTTGCAATCCGAACTCAATCATAGTGTTCAACTGGCGCAACTGCTTAAGCAGGAACGAGAGGCCCTCAAAGCGGCTGATCTGGCGCAAATTTCTGTGCTCACTCAACAAAAACAACCTCACGTAGTACAGCTGGAACAGCTGGGACGGCAGCGAGAGCATTTGCTCAAAGCGGCAGGATTTCCCGGCGGCAAATCCGGTCTGGAGGCATTTATTGCCAATCATCCGGAACAGGAAGCTAAACCGGTGATGCAACTGCTGGAGCAACTGCGTGAAGCGGCCAGAATCTGCCGTGACAGTAATCAAATTAACGGTGGTATCGTCAACGTTAACCGCCAGCATCTGGTCAGGGCACTGAGCATTCTGCGTGGTCGTGATCCGGAAACCGGCGCCTACGGCCCCGGCGGTGAATACACCAGCCAGGTCGTCCGTCAGCCGCTTATCGGTCGCGTCTGATTATTGCTGACACCAGTCAGCCAGCAAACTTACCCAGGCGGGATGATCGTTCATACACGGAATCAGTGTCAGTGATTCCCCGCCTGCTTCTTTAAAGACTTCTTCCCCGCGAATCGCGATTTCTTCCAGCGTCTCGAGACAATCGGTAACGAAAGCCGGACAAATCACCAGCACATTTCTGGCACCTTCAGTTGCCAGCTCAACCAGTCGGTCTTCGGTATTGGGGCCCAACCATTTCGCTCGCCCCAGTCGCGACTGAAAAGCCACCGAAAAACTGTCCGCAGGCAATCCGGCCTGTCTGGCAAAACATTCTGTGGTACGCATAACCTGGTGTCGGTAGCAGGTTTTGTGGGCCGGATGAGCTGTCTGGCAGCAGTTTTCCTGTTTGAGGCAGTGGCTGCCGCTGTCGTCCAGCTTGGTGATGTGTGATTCCGGCAGCCCGTGATAACTGAACACCAGATGATCGTAGTGCTGTTCCAGATAGGGTTGAGCACTCTCTACCAGCGCATCGATATAGCCCGGATGCTGATAAAACGGATCGAGCACTTTTAGTGTGATATTCAGCTCATGCTCGCGAATCACGCGCTTGGCTTCTTCCACTGAGGTTGTAATTGTACTGTCGGCAAAGTGCGGATAGAGCGGGATGTATAGGATTTCCTCGACCGACTTATCTTCACACAGGCTCAGCAGTTGCTGCTCAATGCTGGGATTGCCGTAGCGCATGGCCATGGCAATCGGCAAGTCGATCTGCTGTTCAACCGCCTGTTTAAGACGTTCAGACAGAACGATAAGCGGTGAGCCTTCATCGGTCCAGACACTACGATAGGCCGCGGCAGAGTCTTTGGGCCGGCTGGGCAGTACGAACAGGCTGACAATCAGCCTTCTCAGCGGCCAGGGCAACTGGATCACATAGGGATCCATGAGGAATTGGTTTAGATATTGACGTACCGCTGCTGTGTCGGGGGCATCGGGTGAGCCCAGGTTGGCCAATAATACTGCGCGTTTTGTCATGCTACTCCGTCTCACTTATTGCAGCACATCTCCGAGTGCTGAGTTCAGATTAGTATATTGAAACTCAAAGCCGGCCGCGCTGGCTTTTTCCGGTAACACGCGCTGACCGCCCAGCAGTAATTCAGACATTTCTCCGAGCGCCAGTTTCAATACACAGGCAGGCACCATCATAAAGGCGGGTCTGTGAAGATTTTGTGCGAGCGTCTGACTGAATTCGGCATTAGTCACCGGTGCCGGTGCTGTGCCGTTGAAAACCCCTTCCAGTTGCTGCTTTTTGCTGAGGAAAATAAACAGATTACAGATATCTTCCAGGTGTACCCAGGACATATACTGTTTACCATCACTTATCGGGCCACCCAGTCCCAGCTTGAACGGCAGCAGCATCCGTTGCAGAAAGCCGGCCCGTGGCGCCACAACAAGACCGGTGCGCACCAGACAGACCCTGACCCCGAGATCCTGTGCTTTCAATGCAGCCTGCTCCCATTTATCACAGAGCTGATGAGCGAACTCATCTCTGAAGCCGCTTTGTTCAGTCAATGCCATATCACCCTGATTGCCATACCAGCCAATTGCCGAGCCGCTGATAAGCGTGGCTGGTTTCTGCTGTCGTTTTGCCAGCCAGTCAACCAATTCCTCTGTGAGCTTCACCCGGCTGTCCAGCAGTACCCGTTTGCGTTTTTCCGTCCAGCGGGCATCAGCAATAGGGGCACCGGCGAGATTGATGATGGCATCCACTTGCTCGTTGTGGCCGATGTCGTCCAGACTGGTAACTGCAATAGCAGACAGGCCGCAGCGGCGGTGGACTTTGTCACGACTGCGGCTGAGAACAATCACGGTATGCCCGGCTGCCTGCAACTTCTGACATATTTTGCTGCCAATGAGACCGGTGCCACCGGTAATCAGATAGTTCATAATTTAACCGTTTGTTGAGTGCCTGAGCTATAAGAACACAGTTATTTGTCAAAGTTTGCCCGATGATACTATGAATGACCAACACCACCCGGAACAATCGAGTCTGATGAAAATAAAAGTCGGTATCAGCAGTTGTCTGCTGGGCGAGGCCGTGCGCTATGACGGCTCACATAAGCACCTGCGGCTGGCGACCGACAGTCTGTCACGTTATTTTGAGTTTGTGCCCGAGTGTCCTGAAATGGGCATCGGTATGGGCGTGCCCCGCAAACCAATCCGGCTGGTGGGCAATATCGACAGTCCGCGTGCAGTGGCAGTGGATGATAACAGTCTGGATTACACTGAGGCGCTGACTGCCTTCGGGCACAGCAAGGCTGAAGAACATGATGATCTGTCCGGCTATATCTTTATGAAAAACTCACCCAGCTGTGGTGTATTCCGGGTCAAGGTCTATCAGGAAAATGGTTATCCCTCGCCGTCGCCGGGCCGTGGTCTGTATGCGCAGGCCTTTATCGATAAACATCCGCTACTGCCAGTGGAAGAATCCGGCCGACTCTGTGATCCGATGCTGCGGGAAAATTTTATTACCCGTGTGTTTGCTTACGCAAACTGGCAGGCTTTGATAAAAGAAGGTCTGACCACCAAGCGTATTCTTGATTTTCATGTCCGTTACAAATACTGTTTGATGGCCCATTCACCGGAAAAATATGCCGAACTGGGTCGTATGCTGGCGGATGCCGGCAATCATGATCCTGAAGTTCTGGGTGAGCGTTATTTTGCCGCGTTAATGGATACCCTGCGTAAACTGGCATCCAGAAAAACCCATACCAATGTCATGATGCATCTTCAGGGCTATCTGAAGAAGAAAATAAGCAGCCGCGAGAAAGCCGAACTGGGCAAAATTATCGAGCAGTATCGTACCGCCCAGGTGCCGCTGATTGTACCGATGACCCTGCTCAAGCACCATTTCAATAACCATCCTGATCCCTACATCAACCGCCAGGCCTATCTCCAGCCCTATCCGGATGATCTGAGTTTGAGGAATGATATCTGAACATTCAGTTTGAACTGGATCCGGTAAACACAGAACAAACAAGGGGGAGTCAAAAAACGGGCAATTAATGCTATTCTCTGTGATTTGCTCGTATGGAACAGCTGGCATGGACAGGGACGAACAGGTCATTCTGAAAAATCAGACCGCACTGCTATATCAGCAGGCGCTGTTCTCGAATGCAACGGTGATAGGCGTTGCGATCCTGATGTATAGCCTGTTTTCCGATCATGCCTATGCCAGCTTGCTGATGGGGTGGAGCCTGGCCATCAGTATCCTGGCCTGTCTGCGACTGCTCCTGCTGTATTTCTACAAAACCCGTTCAGCTCATTGGAAGCTGGCGCCTGGAGAGTGGGTTAAGGCCTATGTCATTCTGACCTTCCTGGTGGGCCTGGTCTGGAGCAGCTCCAGCATTTTCTATGTCCTGATTGATGATGTTCAAATCAATACGCTGTTTTATGTTCTGATCAGTACGGTGGTTGCGGCGGCAGTCCCCGTGCTGGCGGCCTGGTTTCCCGCCTTTCTGGCTTATACTTTGCCCCAGGTCATCGTATTAACCTCGATGTCGACCTATCAAATCCAGACTACGGAAGCCCCCAATCTGGTGTATTTCCTGACCTTTGCATTTATTGCCTACTTTCTGCTGATGATGTCGCTGGCAAAACGGGCCAATATGAATATCGTGCAGGGACTGCAATTGCAACAGAAGAACCAGCAGTTACTGGATAAACTCAACCTGGAAGTGAATCAGCGTGAAGCCTTGGTGCAGGAGAGAACTGAAGAGTTGGTGGAAGCAAACCAGAAACTCAAGTCCAGCCAGAAGCATATGCTCAAACTGTCACGCGCGGTTGAATCAAGCCCGAACCCCATTTTGATCACCGATGCGAATGGCTATATCGAATATATCAACAAAAAGTGTGAGCAGGTTTCCGGTTATCAGTCTGCCGAAGTGCTGGGTGACAGGCTGGATAACTACATCGGCGTGAATGACGCTACTCACACTTTTGAAGAAATCTGGTCAACAGTTTCTTCCGAGGGGGAGTGGAACGGTGAAATCAGAAACCGCAGAAAAGACGGTGAGGATTACTGGATCAAAATCTACCTTGCGGCGGTTTATGATGACAGGAAAGTGATCACCCACTATGTGGTCATCTACGAAGATATTACCGACTCCCGCCAGTTATCACAGAAGCTGTCCTATCAGGCGACCCATGATGATTTGACCGGTTTGATCAACCGGGCAGAGTTTGAAAACCGGCTGACGGCGATGGTCGAAGATGCCAAACTCAATCACAGCGAGCACGCATTGTGTTTTCTGGATCTGGATCAGTTCAAGGTGATTAATGATACCTGCGGTCATATCGCCGGAGACGAACTGCTGCGTCAACTGGGCAGATTATTGAGTGGTACCACACGGAAAACTGATACGCTGGCGCGTCTGGGTGGTGACGAGTTTGCCATCCTGATAGAGGACTGTCAGCAACAGCAGGCAGAGCATATCGCCAATGAGGTCCGCGAGCTGGTGGAGCAATTCCAGTTTATCTGGGAGGCACAAATCTTCACTATCGGGGTGAGCATCGGTGTGACCAGTATCCATGAGCGTACCAGCAACCGCACAGAGGCATTGAAACAGGCGGACAGTGCCTGTTATGCAGCCAAGAATTCGGGCCGTAACCGGGTTTATCTGTATCAGGACCAGGATAAACGCCTTGCCGAGCAGGAAGGTGAGTTCAAATGGGTTAATGAACTCAGGGAAGCATTGATGGATAACCGGCTGGAATTGTTTGTACAGCCTATCCTCAGTACCCGTTCCAGCCAGCTTCATTCTTATGAAGTGCTGGTCAGGCTGCGCGATAAACAGGGGACTTTGTTTCCACCCGGGGCCTTTTTACCCTCTGCGGAACGTTACAACCTGTCTGAGCGGGTCGACCGCTGGGTGATTGATCATGTATTTGACTGGCTGGAACAGCACAAGCAACAACTCTCGTTTGTTAAGCAGTTTGCGATCAATCTTTCCGGTCCTTCTCTTGGTCATACTGAAATGCTGGCTTATATCGGTGCCAGACTGGCAAAAGCGCATTTCAATCCGGCGATGATCAAGTTCGAAATTACGGAAACGGCTGCAATCAGCAACCTGCGTAACGCTAACTCATTTATTAAAGCTTTATCGGAAATAGGCTGTGAGTTCTCACTGGATGATTTTGGCAGTGGTTTGTCTTCTTTTGGTTACCTGAAAAATCTGCCGGTACAAAGCATTAAAATTGATGGCATGTTTGTCAAAGACATGAATAGCGACCCACTGGATTTTGAGATGGTGAAATCGATCAATGACATTGGTCACGTGATGGGACTGGAAACAATTGCCGAATTTGTTGAAGATGAGCAGATCTGGGACAAACTGAAATCCATTGGTGTCGATTATGGTCAGGGTTATTACCTGGGCAGACCGGAACCTATTGATACTATCCTGAACCCCGGGAGGGATGAAGACTAGCCTTATACTGCCTGAGCCTACTGGATCTCAATAACGATGAAACGCCGCGATTTTCTTCTGGGCCTTGCCGCTGTGACTGTTCCCGGTCAGCGAATTTCAGCCGATATGCTCCACGCAACCGGCCTGGTGCTTGATGACGGTTATCTGCAGCATCATATTTCACCTGTTCATCCCGAGTCCCCGGCCCGTTACCGGGCCATTAAGCAGGCGCTTGCGGAAGCACCCTGGTCCTCATCACTGACCCGGCTGAGCCCGCTGCCTTTATCTTATGCCGAATCCTGGTTAGCGAGCGTTCACAACAAGGAACATATTGCGGCACTTCGTGAGCAGCAGAACACTTTCGATAATGCCTTACTGGCGACCGCAGGCTGTCTGGCTGCCGTCGATGCCGTGATGCAGGATAAAGTCAGGAATGCTTTTTGTGCGTCCAGGCCACCGGGGCATCATGCGACCAATACCGGCCAGGAAGAGGGGTTCTGCTATTTCAATCACATTGCTGTGGCTGCCCGTTATGCACAACAACATCATGACGTGGGTAAAGTGCTGATTATCGACTGGGACTATCATCACGGGAATGGCACCGAGTGGGCGTTTTACAATGATCCTTCAGTATTGTTTTTCTCGACCCATGACCAGTTTTCCTATCCCGGGACGGGCAGCCCGTCGCGCAGGGGCGAGGGCCCGGGAGAAGGTTTGAACATCAATGTGCACCTCGACTGTGGCACTGATGATAAAACGCTGCTGGCTGCGTTTGAGCAACATTTACGTCCGGCATTGGAAAACTTCAGGCCGGAGCTCATATTGATTTCAGCAGGCTTTGACAGCAGGCAGGATGATTTGCTGGGCTGTTTTGAAGTCACTGATGATGGTTTTTATCAGCTAACCCGCTGGGTGATGGCTGTAGCGGACGAATATTGTGATGGCCGGATTGTCTCGCTGCTGGAGGGAGGCTATAACATTAAGGGTAACAGCCGCGCCGTACTCAGCCATCTGCAGGCACTCAAACAGGCCTGAATCAAAGTCAATTTTCTGACATCCGGGTTGTATCACGCTTTTATTGCTTGGTTCCTGCTATAACCGGAATACTACACCAGTCATCTAACCTATTGATATTTAATTGCTATCTTGCTTTCTGGCTGTCCTTTTATCAGGTGTAGGTCGGAGTGGGCACAGTTTCTGCTTGGAATCTGTCGTAGCACCGAGAATGCAGTGTTCAGCTGGCTTCAAGGTCATTACCAGCAGTTCAAGGAGAACGAAATGAATGCCACAGCCCGATTGAAAGACGCTCTTCCAGAGGAGCAACTACCTGAGAGCGGTCAATACCCGCAGTTGAAAACTTTTTACGATGCGAAGTACAAAACTGGCTGGTTTGCAATGAAAGGGTCACCGAGACCGTGTTTCACACCGACCCTGCTTAGTGATATTTCATCCTATTTCGCCAGTGTCAGGCAGGAAATGCTGCTGACTCAGGGGAAACAATATGATTATCTCGTCCTGTCATCAGATATCGATGATGTCTTCAACCTCGGTGGTGATCTGGAATTATTTTCAAAGCTGATAAAAAACAGAGATGCCGATGGCTTACTCAATTACGCTATCAGTTGTATTGATGTGCTATACGCCAACATGGCCCACCTGAATACCGAGCTGACAACCATTGCGCTGGTTAAAGGCGATGCCTTGGGCGGTGGTTTTGAGGCGGCTTTATCGAGCAATGTGCTGATTGCTGAAAAAGGCACTAAGCTGGGCCTGCCGGAAGTGCTGTTCAACCTGTTTCCGGGGATGGGCGCCTACTCACTGCTATCCAGAAAGATTGGTACCGCCCAGGCAGAAAAAATGATTTTGTCCGGCCGGCTATACACGGCCGAAGAATTGTATGAACTGGGTGTGGTAGATGTGCTGGCTGAGAGCGGTGACGGTGAGCTTGCAGTCTATCGTTATATCCAGAAGACAGCCAAAGCGCAGAATAGTCATCAGGCCTTACGCAAGGTAAGAGATCTGTGCAACCCGGTCAGCTACGATGAGCTGTTGAATATCACCAAGATCTGGGTGGAGTCAGCCCTGAAGTTGGAAAACCGTGATTTGCGAATGATGGAGCGCCTGGTTCTGCGTCAGTCACAGCGATCAGAGCGTGCTGAGGCGGTCAACGCTTAGTCTGATAAGGGGCAACCGCCAGCGCTTCAGTGATGGCAGCCAGCGTCTTATCAAAGACGTGATTTAATTCCTCAACCAGCTCAATCATTTCAGCAGAATTGATTTGAGCTGGTTTGAGGTTTTCCGCTTGCCGGCATAAAGTCGCCAGTGTGGAGGCACCGAGCTCTGTCGAGGTGCCCTTGAGGGCATGCAGGCTCTCGCGGTACTGATAATAATCGTCGGTCACGGCTTCATTGATAATGCCAAGGTGTTTGCGGCCATCATCTTCGAAACTGTCGAGCAGGTTATGCATAAACTGGTCACCGCCCCCCAGCGTTTTCAGATCGTTGAGGTGGTGATAATCAACCAGTGAGGTTGTTTCTTCATCCTGCTCCGAGGAGCGCCCCTCTGTGTTTGATACCGGGGTCTGTTCTGGTAACTGTTTAGAAAATTGCGCTATATGCGTTAATAGTTTTTTTGAATTAATAGGTTTGGTCAGGAACAGATCTGCGCCGGCTTCTTCTGAGCGTTTTTGTGCTTCCGGTGTTGCATCTGCGGTCAACATGATGGACGGAATTTTTCTCGACGTATCCATAAAGCGCAGCGCCTGCAGGATTTCAGTGCCCGAATATTCCGGCATATTCATATCCAGAATCAGCAAGTCAATCTGCTGATAGTTGTCACTGATCAAATCCATAGCCTGCTCACCGTTGCCGGCCAGCAGGATTTTATGTCCGAGCTTGCCCAGCATGCCTTCCAGTACTTTCTGATTTACCTGGTTGTCTTCAGCGATCAGGATAGTGAGCTGACGGTGGTTGCCGGCCTGCGCATGATAGAAGTCATTGAGACTGACGATATTACCGCTGGCCTGGTGAGAGGCTTCAACGGCATGAAGCGCATTAAACAGCACGCGTTTGTCGTTGACATCATGGACAGCAGACAGGTAATGGTCATTGACACTGCTGTCGGCCAGGAAAGTCTCCTGATCTGCCACCAGAATCAAGGCAAGGTGTTCCAGTTGCGCTTCCTGCGCCAGCATTTGAGCATACTGAACAGGCGTGATGCCTGACATGGCATGCTGTTCAATGATCAGTGTAGAGAATGGCGTCTGGTTATTGACAGAATTCATCAGCGAGGTCATCGCCTGCGCTGATGAATGGACGCTTTCATGAGGAACCTGCCAGCTACCAAGGTGTTGCCTCAGAGATGAAGCCGTTCTATCACTGGCGAAAATAAGTACTTTCTGATCGGTTAATTCCAATGCGTCCTCAGAGTGTGTTTCGAAAGTCAGTTCAAACCAGAAGGTGGTACCGACACCCAGTTGACTTTCTACTCCTATCTCTCCCCCCATTAATTCTACAAGTTGTTTGGAAATCGTGGTGCCGAGTCCTGTCCCCTGATATTTAACGGTCCCGCCGTTGCCAGCTTGAGTGAAATCTTCAAAAATCTTTTCCAGGTATTGCTCGGAGATACCGATGCCGGTGTCCTGAACTTCAAACCGGACACGGGTCTGATTGTTAATTGTAGCAGGCCCGAGTTGTCTGATGAGTAGCTTCACTCCACCTTTATCAGTGAATTTGACCGCATTCCCGAGTAAATTAATCAGGACCTGCCGGAGATGCTGAGGATCGCCGATAAGCCGATAATCAATTCGGGAATCAATACAGTGACTAACCCGTAAGCCTTTGGACTCCCCCATGGCAGACTGAAGCTGAATGATGTTGTTGACCAGGCCGTGTAAATCGAAAGCCTCACGGGCAATATTGATTTTGCCGGCCTCGATTTTTGAAATATCCAGCACATTTTCGATAAGGCCGAGCAGGGTGTTGGCAGAGTTTCGCATGATATTGACGAACTCATGCTGCTGTCGGTTCAGATCCGTCTCGCCCAGCAAATCGGCAACACCGATAACGCCATTCAACGGCGTACGCAGTTCATGTGACATATTGGCAAGAAACCGGCTTTTTGCCTCATTAGCCAGTTTGGCGGTACGGATTGCTGCATGAAGTTTGTTAATCAGAAAGGCTGAGTAGAGGGGGATCAGTAGCAACAGCAGCAGCAGGCTGTAACCGATGGGTTTGTGGTGTATATCTGCCCAGTATTGGCCGCTGAGCAACACGATGGTAAAACCAATAATCCCTACAGCCAGAGAGATATAGAGATAGCGGCTACCATAACGGAAACCGTTACCCAGAATAACCCAGAGATAAATAACGAACAGGAAGACACTTTCATCACCGGCAAAAAACATCAGGACCGACAGAGAAGTCAGATCGAGCAAAATACCGGCCACCCGTCTGACCGGAGACGGGCGAGGGTTCATAAACAAGGCAACGACGATAACAATCGCGCCGGCGTAATAACCCAAAGTAATCAGGCTGGGTGTGGAAAAAAGTGTCTCAACCCAAAGTTCATTAGCGCCCCAGGGGACGCCGAAATAGAGAAAGATGGCAAGGCCGATAGCCAGGCGGATTTTGATCGCCTGTTCAGGTTCACTGTCACCCGTTTGGGGCAGAAAACCTTTCTTTTTTTTGCTTGACTCGGCCTTGAGTGTTTCATCCATTGGATATTATCTCTTCACCCGGTTCGTCAGCGTACTCGGCCTGAATCTGTTTAATGGTTTCAAGCCGTTGCATGAAGGCAGCCACACAGTCTGGATCGAGGTGCGTGCCTGCCTGCTTCTGAATATAGGCAACAGCCTCATCTGTCTCCCAGGCCTTTTTATAGGGTCTGGCAGAGACCAGGGCGTCAAACACATCGGCGACGGCAACGACACGGGCGATCAATGGAATTTCCTCGCCTTTCAGGCCGTTCGGATAGCCTTTACCGTCGAAGCGTTCGTGGTGGTTCAGCGCAATGATGCCGCCAATCTGCATATAACGTGACTGGCTGTCGGAGAGAATGGCGTGACCGATGCTGGTGTGGGTCATCATAATATCCCACTCATATTCATTCAGTTTGCCGGGCTTGAGCAGAATACCGTCAGGAATACCGATTTTGCCGATATCATGCATTGGTGCAGCATATTCCAGATCATCGCACTCTTCTTTACTGAACTTGCCCAGTGCCTCGGCTATCTGCCGCGAATACTTCGCCATGCGTAATACGTGATTGCCGGTGCCTTCATCACGATATTCACCGGCTCGGGCCAATCTCAGAATGGTTTCTTTTTCACGCTGGGTGATCTGTTCGGTGGCGACTTCTACCTGTCTGGCCAGCCAGTCAGCACGATCCTGAATAATCAGATGCTGTTCATGCATTTTAAGCAGGTTGCGGCAACTGGTGCGGCATTCAATCTGGTCAATCGGTCGGGTCAGAAAAGCGGTAGCACCGGCTTCCAGCGCTTCGTATCGGACTTCTTTCTCACTGACCACCGTGATCATCATGATGGGCACATTTTCACAGTGCGGTTTTTCCCGAACAGCCCGGATAAATTCCACACCATTGATTCCGGGCATCCGGTAGTCGGTAATAATGAGATCAGGATCGTGATCCTCGACCCAGACCAGCGCTTCTGTGGGGCTGCCGAAGGCGGTGACATCGAGGTTATCATCGATTTGCTGAATAATTTTCTGCAGAATCGTCCGACCGGTAGTCTGATCATCAACGATCAGCACCTTCTTTTTTTTCTTCAGAATACTCTGCCTCCTGGCACTCATGTAGGGCTGATTACTGAGTTGTTCTGTGTCGTTGCCAGTCAAGATAACGTTACCTCATTATCGTGGCGTTTCTGACTGTGCATCCCGCAATGTAAGCCACATCTGTCTTCCGGCTTGCCGTGACTCCTGGTAGCCGGTGTTTATATCGTAATTACAAATCAATCTCTTAAAAGCTTATCTATCCCATTATCGCCAGTGATAATCATTTCGTCCAGCATCAAGAAGCCCGGCGAAAAGTCAGGTTATAACGATACTGACCGGTAAGCGGGTGATGCGACAGTTTTATCGGTTGGATTCCGTGAAAGCGCAGGCGGTCCTGACCGCCCCAGACCACGACATCGCCGTGTTGCAGTAAATAATGCTCTGGTCTATCCCGCCGCTGCTGGCCGCCAAACAGAAAAATGGCCGGCACACCCAGAGAGACTGAGACGATAGGGGCTGAAAAATCCTTTTCATCTTTGTCCTGATGCAGGCCCATGCCGGCGTGTGGCTGATAGCGGTTAATCAGGCAGACATCGGGTTCAAAACCTTCAAAGCCACAGCTTGAGGCCGCCTTTTGCGCCAGATTTTTGAACAAGTCCGGCATTTCAGGCCAGGCTTCACCGGTTTCAGGATCGGTTGCTTGGTAGCGATAACCTCTTCGGTCAGTGACCCAGCCCCAGTCACCGCAGTTGGTTATCTGCGCCGCCATTTTAAAACCACGGGGTGTCGACATTTGTCTGAACGGTGCTTGTTGATCAAGCTGCTTAATGGCGGTTATCAGGGCTTCATCCTCCGAGTTGGCATAGCCGGGGAGAATAAAACTGTGCGCACTGATAATTTTTTTACTGCTGTGGGTCATAAGTTGTTGAGCTTATGTCCGAGCTTGTAGCCGCTGTTAAAGGCGGCCTCGACACGACCTTTGATGCACCAGTCACCGCAGGCAGCGATTTGTAGTGCTGTATCAATGTAAAAGGGCGGTTGTGTCTGTTTGGGCAGATTGGCATAAACCCAGCGTTTCACTTCTGCCGCGACGATAAGTTGAGGATCCAGCCCGGTAACGGCGACGACCGTGTCGACCATCTGTTTTTTGACTGACCCGATATCTTCATCCAGATACTTTTCGGCCCAGTCATTGCTGGCATGGATCAGCAGGCTATGGCCTTGTCGGCCAGGTTTACTGCTGTTAACAGAAACCCAGCTGATATCGGCATTTTTGACCAGTGCCGCCTCAAACGGCAGGCCGGGATCAGCTTTCAGGCTCAGCATCAGGGCATAACAGGCCTTCATTCTGATGTCGGCGATAGCGTTGTAGTCTGAAAATGTCTCTGGCAATAAGGCCAGTGTCTGAGGTGCCGGCAGGGTCAGTGCGACCCAGTCGTATGGACCATGATTTTGTCCTTCCCGATCTTGCAAATACCAGCTGTTTTCTTGTCGCTTCAGTCCGACGATTTCAGTATTGAAATGCACAGGCTGCTGATGTGCCATTGCACGGCCGATCGCTGCCATATCCGGGACACCGACATAATGTGGGTATTCATCATCCCAGTCTCGACTGGCATTGATGGCATTGCCGTCCATCTCCACAAACCGGGCCTGCCAGTCGGCGACACTGCCTGCGTCAATCAGGCTTTGCAGATAGCGCTTGAACTGGGGGGAGCGGGCGGTAAAAAACTGGGCACCATGATCGAAATGCTGGTTGGCAATCATTCGGCTGGCCACCCGCCCGCCGGGGGCAGGCGATTTTTCGAACAGCTGGTAAGAAAATTGAGACTGAATCCGGTGGGCCAGTGACAAGCCACTGATGCCGGCACCGATAATGGCAATCGATTTCATAAAAAGCTTTCCTCAAACACCCTCGCTCGGACAGGTGTGAATCAGAAAAGTGCCTTTTTACTGCGGAATCACTCTGAAATAGCCTCGGCTGCCACGAATCAGCGAGGCATAGCTGCCCGGCGGTAATCGCTCATTCTCATCTTCGACAGCCTGTACTACCGCAATCTTATCGCCGTTTTCCTTGCGCAGGATATATTCAACGCCGAGTGACGACTTGGTTTTTTCTTCAATGAACTGACCGGCAATGGCACCACCCACCAGAGCAATAATGGTGATGGCAATACCGGCAGGATTGTCACTTTCGGTGATGCCATAGGCCGTGGCGCCAGCTACTGTCGCCCCGATTGCCGTGCCCCAGCCGGGGCGGCCGGAGTCATCCAGACCCTCAATTTTGACCAGACGAGAAGAAATAATGCGGACATCTTCAGTCGCCATGGCTTCACCCACTTCGGTCGCATAGTAGCTGCTTTGTGAGCGGGAAGCGCAGGCATAAATCAGTGGCAGAAAGACAGCGAGAAGGATAATCAGCCTGAAAGGGTGTTGATGCATGACAATGACTCCGGGAAAACGCATGAATTTATTATGCAATAAAGTGACAGGGATCGGACACTTTAGTGGCCTGAAGTTACTGCAAACCCCGAAGTCCTGAGTGCTAAGACGGTTTCGTCATTCTCTGCCACAGCCGCTTGATGGCTTTGCGACCATACCGGCGCTTGAAGTTGACCTTGAAGTCATACAAATAAAACGGCAGACGATAACGCCAGCTGAAAGGCTGCGGTTTGAGCATGCTTTGCAGGTAATGTTCCACCAGAAAGTCACGCCCGCCCCAATGCAATTTGTGACAAATGCGGGTCAGATCGGAAATGCGCTGATTCAGCGGTGTGCTGCGGTTATAAAACCGGGCGCGGTTAATATCGATCAGGGTGAAGGCCAGTGTCTGGTCCGGCTGTTTCCTGATCAGAATATTGCCACCGGCGAGGTCCCGGAAAAACACGCCATGCTCATGCATGCGCAAAAGGAACTGGGCCAGCTGACGATAAGCTTCGTGTGCTTCAATGCCGCTAAACTCGGTGGCACCATCACGAAACGCAATCAACATCTCGCGGGCTGAAAAATCATGATCAACTTTCTCGCAGACAAACAGATTCTGCAGCATCGAGTTGTCATTGTCTTTTTCAAAATAGGCCAGTGGCTGGGCTGTAGGAATACCACGGCGTGACAGCTCCGCAGCGGCTATCCAGCTGCGACGGGCTTTGCTGGGTTTAAAGCAGTCGAGAATGCGTTTGTGCGGAGCCACTTTAAGCGGCTTTTTGGCGACGACGGTTTTTCCGTCCGGACCGGGTATGGTCCAGATGATATTGCGCGCCTTGCGCAAGGTGTTTTCCGGCTTAGGTTCCGGCAGGTTATCGGGGTGTAGCCGTTGAGCGAGTTTATCCGCTTCAGTCTCATTCTCGGCGATTAACACGCCCTGCCAGCCGTTTTGATGGTGGGGGTAATAACGGCCACGGGGACGGTGCGCGTAGATAGACTCAAGCCGGTAGGGCGCACTCAGCGGTTTGATATCAATATTATCCGTCAGAGGCCAGCTGAGATAGAGGGGGGCTTCGTTGATAAAACGCGGTGTTTCATCAAAGGCTTCTCCGTCCCGATTCTGAATCTGAGCTTTGGCTAGATCTGTCGCCTGATACAGGGCCTCAAGCTCACAGGCCTTGCCGTTGATCGTCCAGGCGACATGAATACGTTTGTCTTCAGCCCGAAATACATGGACTTCCAGATTCTCAGCGGTTTTCAGCGGGCCTTCGTAAACCGAGCCGGGCAGCATGGCGTTGAATTGTTTCATCGCATAAAAAGCCGGGCGCACTCTGAAGTTCGGCAAGTCACCGATAATGCTCTGATAATGGGTAATTCGTTCCAGTTCCGGATAGCGGCCGCTGCCATCATCAATCAGGCCTTCACGCCAGCACACCATCGGCCCCCAGAAGGTACGGCGCATGGCCCCTGAGGCGGCCAGCAACACCATATAGCGGCTTAGGTAATCGGCCATCTTCTCTTCACTGTTTTCCAGCAGCCGTTCAATTCTTGGCAAAGTCCAGAAAGCTGCCGGGGAGACCATTTTATCGACGCCTTTACGGGCGCCGATGCGTTGCAGCAGGCGGGCTTTTTTAACCAGATTCACTTTGAGACGGGTGGCCCATTGAAAACCCAGAATACGATGATCGAAGCGTTCCGGCTCGGTTACCCGTTCACAGAACAGGTTGTTGGTATGAAAATCGGGCAAGGTACCGGATTTGCGCAGTCTTTCCAGCACCGAGAAGGTATAAAACGGTTCAAAATCGGAAATATTGGGCCCGGCCATTTTGATATTACGGCCTTTGATTTCCTCATAAGCAATCTGCCAGGTCGTGAAAAAGCCTTTAGTGTCGTAACCCGCCCAGCGGCGGCGGTTAATCGTGGACCCGACTTCGATGGTGTGAACCCGATGGCCATAGAGATCGCAGATGTTCTCGACAAAATCACGCCACTGCTTTTGAGCCGCTTTCTCTCTCATAGTCCGCGCGACTTCAAATGGCTGAACCAGATGCAGCAATACTTTCAAGTCGGTTGCCAGCAGTTTTTCCAGCAGTCTGGCGGTATCACCGTTTTCATCACCGTAGCTGAAATCGATGCGGACATTTCTGACGCCAAGTTCAGCCAGTTTTTCCACCAGGTAATCATCCACCGCCGGATCGCTGGATGCGGCCACCCCGACGCCGGAAAAGTCAGCAGCCACCTTATGCGAATGAGGCGGGATATGACCTTTTCTGAAGCGAAGCCCGCCCTTGAACACATGACCCAGGGCATTCAACAGCAGCTTGCTGTCCATCACAGCGGGAACGTTTTTTTTGTCTGGTTTGGCTGGGGGATGCCCGGTCATTATGTTATCCAGTGTTGGTGGCGAAAATCAGCTGAAAGCGAAGATACATCTGTTCAACACGGCCTTTTAGCTTTGTGCTGTGACCGAGCATGTCCTAACAGTTAAGCACAATATTTTGAATCTTTTGCGGATTGAGCTCAACTCAAACTTGGCTAAGGTCTTGTTTATCTCTCATCTCCACCACTGCTGGGGTGAGGCTGAAAAAGCGTCACTCTTCGTTGCAAAGCATTCATGTAGGGTGGCTACACCTCATGCTATGCGCCTTGTTTGACACTTTATCAGTCACAACAGAGGCGGAGATGAGAGATAAACAAGCCCTAAGGTTTGTCAGGGCCGGTCAAAGTCAGCATAATCGGGCCAAACAGCAAATTAGAATAATAACGCCGCTCACGGCAAAAACAGAGAGAAACCCATGAGTGCAGACCTGTATGACAAGGTGCAGCAAAACCCTAAATTCCATCAGTTAGTGGCCAGACGTGCCCGTTGGGCGTGGGGGCTGGCTGCGGTCATTCTGCTGATGTATTTTGCCTTTATTCTGTTGATCGCTTTCACCCCACAGTGGCTGGCCGAGCCCGTCATTGCCGGCAGCGTTATCACCATAGGCATTCCGCTGGGCCTGCTGGTGATTATTGTGGCCTTTGTGCTGACTGGGATCTATGTGCATAAAGCCAATACCGATTTTGACCGCATCAATCAGCAGATCATCAGTGAGACTGAGCAATGAGGGTCCGGCAATTATTATTCTGCCTGATGCTGGGGTTCGCCTCTGTTGCAGGCGCTGAAGCACTCACTGCCGATGTTCAGAAACAACCACTGAACCTGCCGGCAATCATGATGTTTCTGCTGTTTGTTGCCGCCACTCTGATGATTACCTACTGGGCGGCCAAACGCACCCGGTCCACGGCTGATTATTATGCGGCCGGCGGTGGCATTACCGGTCTGCAGAATGGTCTGGCGATTGCCGGTGATTATATGTCGGCGGCATCGTTTCTGGGGATTTCCGGGCTGGTGTTTTTATCCGGCTATGATGGTCTGATTTACTCGATTGGTTTTCTGATTGGCTGGCCGTTGATTCTGTTTCTGATTGCAGAGCGGTTACGAAATCTCGGTCGTTATACCTTTGCCGATGTGGCTTCGTACCGGCTGGCCCAGCTTCCGATTCGTACTTTGTCGTCTTTTGGCACCCTGGCAGTGGTGGCTTTGTACCTGATTGCCCAGATGGTCGGTGCCGGTAAGTTAATTCAAATTCTATTTGGTCTGCCTTATGAATTCGCCGTAGTGATAGTCGGTGTGCTGATGATGCTCTATGTGACTTTTGGCGGCATGATCGCGACCACCTGGGTGCAGATCATTAAAGCGGTATTGTTACTGTCCGGGGCTACATTTATCGCCTTGATGGTGCTGAACCATGTTGATTTCGATTTGGAACAACTGTTCCGTCAGGCCATTGCTGTCCATGACAAAGGCGAAGCCATTATGGCGCCGGGTGGCCTGGTTTCAGATCCGATCTCGGCGATTTCCCTGGGTGTGGCCTTAATCTTTGGTACGGCCGGCTTACCGCATATCCTGATGCGCTTTTTTACGGTGGCTGATGCCAAACAGGCCCGCCGCTCAGTGTTTTTTGCCACCGGCTTTATCGGCTATTTCTACATGCTGACCTTCATTATCGGTTTCGGCGCGATTGTACTGATTTCAACCAATCCAGAATTTCTTAATGCTGAAGGTCAGTTGATCGGGGGCAATAACATGGCTGCGATTCACCTGTCGCAGGCGGTGGGTGGCGATATTTTCCTGGGCTTTATTTCAGCGGTGGCATTCGCGACGATTCTGGCGGTGGTGTCAGGACTGACACTGGCCGGCGCCTCCGCGATTTCGCATGATCTTTATGCCAGTGTGATTAAAAAAGGCGAGGCTTCCAGCGATAAGGAAATCCGGGTTTCCCGTATGGCCACCGTGGTACTGGGTATTGTCGCGATAGTGCTGGGTATTTTGTTTGAGCAGCAGAATGTCGCCTTTATGGTGGGCCTGGCTTTTGCCATCGCCGCCAGTGCTAACTTCCCGATTCTGATCCTGTCGATGTACTGGGCTAAACTCACCACCCGCGGTGCGCTGGTGGGGGGATTTGCCGGATTGGCCACGGCAATTGTGCTGGTGATTCTGGGACCGATAGTCTGGATTGATATTCTGGGTAACGCTGAGGCAGTATTCCCGTACAAGTATCCCGCGCTGTTTTCAGTAGTGACTGCGTTCAGCCTGATTTGGCTGTTTTCCGTCACCGATAAAAGTGAGCGGGGAAGAAAGGAAAGAGCCTTATTTGAACACCAGTTTATTCGTTCGCAAACCGGCATCGGTGCCCACAGCGCGACAGATAAACATTAGAGTGGAGCGGGTGATGGGAATCGAACCCACATCATCAGCTTGGAAGGCTGAGGTTCTGCCATTGAACTACACCCGCGCTGTCTGACTCATGGTCCCAATGAGCAAGGATGTCAGCTACTGAACTTGAGAATGCTGATGCTCATCAGCTGTTTCTGAGAGAGCCGTTGATTCAGTCAGGCGCTTTTGCAGTTCGAGCACCTTATGCATCAGCAGGCTCGAGGCCAACTTCAGATCATCTGCTTCAGTTTGAACTGTCCTGATTTGGGCGCTTATTTTCATTTCAACAACACCAGTAAAATTTGTCGACAGCATCGGTGATCGAAGTGAAAAATTATGTGAAATGGCAGCCTTCAGATCGAGCTGATGGGGCAGAATCGTTTTTAATTGCCTATTGAGACTTTATCCCTTCCGTCATTTTTTGAGGCATAGAGGGCGTTGTCTGCTCTTCTCATAAAGTCGACCTGCGATTCATTTTTGATGAGTTCAACCACGCCAAAACTGGCACTGATATCAAGCTTGAGTGAGGATAAATCGGACGTCACCGCTGTCCGGAGTTTCTCGGCTACCGATAAAGCATGATCCAGCGCGGTGTTGGGCAAAAGTAAAGCAAATTCATCGCCGCCCCATCTTGATGCCACATCAATCTGCCTCAGGTTGCGACGCAGCACTTTACCCACGTCAATCAGTACTTTGTCACCGATGGGGTGACCGTGACGATCATTAATCTGTTTGAATCTGTCCAGATCCATCACAATCAGAGAAAGCGGCTCTTTAAAGCGCTGTGCCCGGGCAATTTCACTTTCCAGTCGTTGTTCAAAACTGAAGCGATTGGAGAGCGAAGTCAGATAATCTGTTGTGGCGTTTAACTCGGACTCTGCCGCCTTTTCAGCCAGCACCCGGTTAAGCCTTGTCAATTCCATTGTGCGGGAGTCAATGATGTTTTGCAGGTTCTGTTTTTCGACGGTATTGAGTTCTTCCAGGTTTTTGAGCGCATCAATATCTTTGTGAGCGCCCATCATGCGCAGAACGGAACCATCGTCAGTACGCTCCACGATCAGGCCTGTATCTCTTATCCAGAGCGGCTTGTGGGAGCGGGTCATGCAGCGGTATTCGATATCGTATTTATCTGACTCGCTAAGGACGTATTGTTCGAAATGAGTCATGACGCGTTGATAGTCTTCCGGGTGGATAACGCTTTCCCAAGTGAAGACATTGTTCTCAAGCGAGTGAGGATTGTAACCCAACATTCTGTACCAACCGGGGCTACGATAGACATAACCACTATCAGCGTGCCAGAACCAGATGCCGTCACTGATGATCTCCAGAAGTGCTTCGATCGCGGGGGGATCAAACAAGGGGAGGTTAATACTCACGGAACACCCTTTTTTTGTGACGCAGTTCTAATATCAGCACAACTTAATAGGCTTTGTAAATGCCAAAAATAATAAATTTACAATCTCTACCCGCCTACAGTGATTACTGTGCCCAAGGCCAGGCAAGAATGCGGTTAGGCGCTGCTCAGCTCTAGATGGTCCAGTAAATAGCACAACTGGTGACCACCATCAGAATCAGATTCAATGGTGCGCCCACGCGGCCGAAATCAGTGAACTTAAGCGCGCCGGTGCCATAAATCATGGTGTTGGTCTGATAGCCAATGGGAGTCAGAAAGCTGGTGGAGGCAGCGAACATCACCGCCAGCACTAAAGCCAGCGGTTCCAGTGGAACCTGTTCAGAGATCGACAAGGCAATCGGCACCAGAATAACGGCGGAGGCATTGTTACTGACCATTTCTGTCAGCACAGTGGTGATGGCGTAGAGGAACATCAGAATAAATATCGGATGCCAGTCCAGCGCATGGAGGGCGATAAGCGAGCCAACCCAGTCTGCAGCGCCGGATTTAGACATGGCAATACCCAAGGGAATCACCCCGGCCAGTAACAGGATCACGTTCCAGGATACATCCTGATACATCTCCTGGTAGGGGACGCAACGGGTCACCACCATGGCGATGACACCGGCGATGGCAGTCAGCACGATAGGCAGTGGTGTGGCAGCGGCGACGAAAATAACTGCAGCCATGATGCCGCCGGCGATAAACATGCGCCTGCGGTCAAAGTAATCCTCGTACTCATCGAGCACGACAACATCAAAACTACGGTGAAGGCTTGTCAGCGATGTTTTGGAAATATCGAGCAGCACAACTTCACCGACGTGCAGTTCCTCATCGGCGAGGCGTCGGGATCGGACTTTTTTGGTATCGATGCCGATCAGCCGGGCATTATAACGTCGCCAGAAATTGACATCACCGGCCCGGCGTCCATCAAACAGCCGACGGTTACGCAGCAATACCGGTACCACCTTTGTATCGGCCCGTGCCTTGCGGATACCGGTAAAATTAGACAGGACATCGACCCAGTTCTCCTTGATCAATTCCATGATCTGACGCACCGTGCTGCAGACGATCAGAATGTCTTCAGCCTTTATCTCCACCTCAGCAGACTTATTCGTCCATGTTCTGCCGCCCCTTATCAATTTCATGACTTTAACGCCGCTTTGGGCTTCGAATCTGGCCTCTTCCAGTGTCTTGCCGATGAGGCTGCTGCCATGGATCACCGTCAGTTCGGTGACAAACTTCTCCTGCTTTTCGTTGGCCATGGGTTTGGCATCTTTTGTCGGTAACAGCCAGCGTCCGATAGTAAGGAAATAGATAAGTCCGCTCAGCAGAATAATGATGCCGATATGGGTGAACTCGAACATCATCAGCGGCCGACCAAAAGCTGATGCATCGGCCAATATCGAGGATGTCAGGATATTGGTAGAGGTACCGACCAGCGTTAAGGTGCCTCCCATCATGCCGAAGAAACTCAGTGGAATAAGCACCCGCGAAGCTGCGAAATTGCTTCTTCTGGACAGGTCCAGCATCAGTGGGATGGCGATAGCGACGGCGGCTGTATTGTTGATGAAACCGGATACCAGACCAATCATCACACCGACAATAATGATTTGCCGGATTTCAGAATTGCCCACCAGCGGGATCAGTTTCTTGGCCAGCAGATTGACCATCCCGGAGCGCTGGATTCCGCCTGACAAGATAAACATGCACAAGACGGTGATGGTTGCCGTGCTGGAAAAACCGGACAGACTCTCGGAGATAGTGGGGAAGGCAGATTTCAGATTAACACCGCGTTCTAGCAACCACTGAGAATGGAATAACTGGGGGATTGCCATCACGGTGGTAAGAATAATCAGCGCAGTCACATCGACGGGCAGTTTCTGAGAGGCAAAAAGATAAAGCCCACAGGCGATGATCAGAAAAACGAGTGCGATTTCGATAGTCATGATGCTTTTCCTAACCAGGTGAGATGGCAGGCTGAGTTGACTGGGCAATGCTTGCTTGAATCAGCTATGAGCTACTCAAGCCAGTTCTGCTATTCCCTTTACCGACAGGTTAGCAGATGGTCAGTATTTCGACATGCCAGTCTGGGCAGTGCATCAGTTTCATTGGGATTAAGCCGGGCGCGCTTCAAGAGTGAATCGCCGCATGCAGAATGATAATCACAGTAGAGCCGTCGAATCACGGTCGTCCTTGCTTCAATAGCCAGTTACTCAGTCTTGTTTAATCATCTCAGCAAAAAGATCGCATCCCTTTGAGGTCCTTTAATGCCATTTCTAACGGCGCCTGGCATGACAAGACAATCTCATCTATTTCCCGGCTTGTTGACTATAATACTCGTGTCTTCTGACTGTTTGTCATATCAGAATTAGATTTCATCTCTTCACGAAATTAATACGAGCAAGTCAGTTAAATAGCTAAGCGTGCTGTGGTGATAGTGTGTATTATTCAAAATCATATTGCGAACAATTGAATTGTTGACTACCAGTCTGGTTGGAGGTTATGTGCTGTTAAGGTTTAATGCCAAAAGAAAAGTTTATTCACAACAACTGGTAGATACACATCAATGGCCGGCATTGGTTTTAGATGCTCGTCACCGCGTGGTAGCAGTTAACCAGGCCTTCAATTCGCTGTTAGAGAAACTTAAGCAACCTGATATTGATAGTGCGCTCAGACGTTTGATTAATAGCGACAATGAGATTATCAGAGTAAACGACAGCAATGTTTTATCATTGCGCCGCCGGATTGTCTCTCTAGCAACCGGGAGCTTGAAATCATGTGTGCTTTATACATTCGAAGACCAGACAGAGCCTGGGTCAGAAAACAGTGTCAGTAAAGAAACCTGGCAGCAATCACTCTCCGCCAGCACGGATGGCTACGCAGTTTTTGATAACCAACACCGACTAGTATCAGCTGACCTGGCTTCAGTCATTATTGATGATTACGCTTTAGAGCAAGACCATCAAAAGCTATTCAATATTTTGCATGAAGCTTACTCAGAGGAAGCTTCACTATTTTGCCGGTTTGGTGATGGCGTTGATTACAAAGTGACTTTTTCCAAGATCGAATCAGTGGATGGGGACTTGTCTGTTTTTGCGCTACACCGGCAAGCACATAATGCTGACCATAAACAGTTTGAAATGTTGTCCAAAGTGGTGAGCAACACAAGCACGAGTGTCCTGATAACAGACAGGAACGGGTTGGTGGAATATGTTAACCCGGGATTTGAAAAGCTCACGGGCTACACGCTGGCTGAGGTAAAAGGTAAAAAGCCGGGTTCATTGTTACAGCGTGAGCAAACTGATAAAGAGACAACCAAGCGAATTTCAAAAAAGCTCAAAGCTCGTGAGTCCTTCTATGAAGAGATTCTGAACTTTGACAAGAATGGCGTTCCTTATTGGATTGTATTATCCGTTAATCCAATCTTTGACAAGTCCGGTCATCATAGCGGTTTTGTCGGGGTAAGCTCTGATGTTCGTGAAATCAAAAGATTAGTTTTAGAGCAGATAAACCAGAGAGATGCTATCAGCAGGCACTCTGCTGTGATGGAGTTTAATAGAAGTGGAAATCTCATTTCAGCCAATCCATTTACCCATCAACAATTAAACACCACAGACGACAGTCAGATGGTGTCTATAGTCGGTAATTTAAAAGATCATCTGGATGAATCTGGTGCAAAGCTGATTGAAAAAGGTGAGCCCACCGCCGTTGTGATGAAACTTCAGTGCCAAATTGAGGAAGTCGTCCTGGATTGCATCGTTTCCGGCATTACAGATTTGAACGGTAATATTTCTAAATATGTCGTTTTTGGTAGCAACGTCTCCTCCAGAAACAAGCTGGTCACAGAGACACACCTGTCTATGTCGAGTGTGCTCGACAACATTCAGACCACAGTGGATACAATCAACGCAGTCGCAGATCAAACGAACTTACTAGCGCTTAATGCCGCAATAGAGGCAGCAAGAGCTGGCCAGGCCGGGAGGGGATTTGCCGTAGTGGCTGATGAAGTTCGCAATCTTGCAAAAAAATCTAATGAAGCGGCGATTGAAATTGGTCAGCTAATTAACAAAACACAATCTCAAGTAGACGAGCTCGCATCGTTTCTAAACGAATAGTGTCGTCATTAGGCCATCTCTTCCGCGGCAATCTTGAGTCATAATAAGCTGTGATCTGCGTAAGGCCTGCTCATAGGTTTTTATCGGTGACGGCGCCTTCAGAAGCAGATGAGACCGTTTTGGCATACTTCGCTAAAACTCCGCGTGTATAGCGGGGAGGAACAGCTTGCCATGCCATGCGTCTTTGTTGAATTTCCGTATCGCTCAAGTGAAGGCGAATTTCGGCGCTTTCCGCATCAATTGTGATTTCATCACCATTTTCAACCAGTGCGATAGGCCCGCCATCAAAGGCTTCAGGGGAAATGTGACCAACCACAAAGCCATGGCTGCCACCCGAGAAACGGCCGTCAGTAATTAAGGCAACATCGTTACCCAGGCCTTTGCCGATAACGGCAGAAGTAGGGCTGAGCATTTCCCGCATTCCCGGCCCGCCTTTAGGACCTTCATAACGGATAACAATGACATCCCCTTTAACCACGGTGCCATTCAAAATGTCCTGCAGGGCCTCTTCTTCAGAGTGGAATACCCGGGCTTTACCGGTAAAGCGTAAGCCTTCTTTACCGGTAATTTTAGCCACAGCGCCTTCAGGCGCTAAATTGCCTTTGAGAATGACCAGATGACTGTCTTTCTTAATGGGCTGGTCAAAGGAATGAATAATGTTTTGATCGGCCGGATAGGGAGCAACATCGGCAAGATTCTCAGCCAGGGTTTTGCCGGTCACTGTCAGACAATCACCATGCAGCAGTCCCCGCTCCAGCAGACTTTTCATCAGGGGTTGAATGCCGCCGATGGCAATCAGTTCCGACATCATATATTTGCCACTGGGACGCAAGTCAGCCAATACCGGTACCCGGCGGCCGATGCGTGCAAAATCATCCAATGTAAGCTCTACATCCACCGCATGGGCCATCCCTAACAGATGCAAAACGGCATTGGTCGAGCCACCCAGGGCGATTAATGTCGTAATGGCATTTTCAAAGGCCTGACGGGTCATGATGTCGGTCGGTTTGATGTCTTGTTCCAGCAATGACATAACGGCAGCACCTGCCCGGCGGCAATCCTCTGCTTTGGAAGGAGAGACGGCCTCCTGTGCAGAACTGTTAGGCAGACTCATGCCCAATGCTTCAATCGCTGACGCCATGGTATTGGCGGTGTACATGCCACCACACGAGCCTGCGCCGGGAATCGCCGTTTGTTCAATCTGTTTTAATTCCGCTGCCGTCATATCGCCCCGGGCATGTTTCCCCACGGCTTCAAATACAGAAACAATATCAGTGTGATTGGCACCGGGCTGGATTGTGCCGCCATAAACAAACACCGAGGGACGGTTTAAGCGGGCAAGGCCGATCAGGCAGCCGGGCATGTTTTTATCGCAGCCACCAATGGCTACCAGGCCATCGAATCCCTGACAGCCAGCGACGGCCTCGATCGAGTCGGCAATCACTTCGCGGGAAACCAATGAATATTTCATGCCGATGGTGCCATTAGAAATACCATCAGAGATCGTGATGGTGTTGAAAATAACCCCTTTACCCCCCGCTTCGTTGGCGCCCTCACAGGCAAAATCAGCCAATTGGTTGATATGCATATTGCAGGGCGTGACCATGCTCCAGGTCGAGGCGATGCCAATTTGAGGTTTGTGAAAATCGGCATCGTTGAAGCCAACTGCACGTAACATCGCTCTGGCTGGTGCTTTGCTGGTCCCGTCTACCACTGTGGAGGAATGTTTTCGCGTATCTGTCATTGCCTGACCTTACTGAATTGTTAATAAGTGAATTGTGCGTTCAAAAAAATAGACTTCCTAGATAAGACAAATTTATATGAACGTATTATTAACTAAGACCTTATCAGTTCCTCTTGTGAACAGACAGTTTCTAGTTCACGGGCGGCTTGTCTCTCTCGCTGGATGTCTTTACCCAGCTTCGCTTGAGCATAAAGCTGCTCAGCCATCTTACGAGTGACCGGAACGGACAGAGCAGGGTATTGACCCATAGTGTAACGAAGCCGCCGACCATCAGAGGCAGTGTAGATCAGGCTGAAGGTCATTGTGCCGGAGACGTAGCGCTTGAGCTTGAAGCCAGAAATGACTGTGTCAGTGACTTCGAAATGCTTGTCACTTTTCGTCTTGTTCATCTGGATAGCAAGGGCGGGTGTAAGCTTTTGCTTGTAGTCCATAAAACGGCTCTGTGGCTGGTTTTAATGTCAGTTTAGCAAGCCGAGGTAGGAAGCCAAGTACAGGATTTAAGCTTGCGTCATAGATGCTCGTCTGGAAGTATGCTTTTTAGCAGCTGATAAGGAGTAGTGAGTGAAGTTTAAAATAAAGGACTTGTATACAAGAGAAAAGGTATATCAGCTTGTATACGAGGATGAGTCACTAAAACTACCCAAAGGTGGCAATTGGGCTACTGGTTATGTCGTAGAAGGTGAGGAGTTATTTGCTTTTATCAATTTGGGTGTTGCGGGTAGAACCGGCCATGATTGGCCAAATCAATACAATGATATAGCCAGAGAATTAATATGGTTTGGCAAAACAAACACTCATTCAAATCAGCCAGTAATAAAAAAACTTCTTGATGGCGAGATTAAATTCCACGCTTTTGGTAGATGGAATAACAAAAACACGCGTTTTGCTTACCTAGGTGCCGGTAAAGTATCCTCCTTCACCGACAATGTTGATGTTAATGGCAGTAATGCAATAAGGATTCTATTTCAATTGCATGATGAAATTGCTGATTCTGACACTGGAAGAGCAGTACAAGAAGTATCGACGCAATATAATTCAGGCTATGCAAAGATTCTGGTCAACAGATATGAACGAGACCCCTATCTTCGAGAGCAGTGTCTTGAGGCTAACGGTTTTAAATGTGCTGTCTGTGAGTTTGACTTTTTAAGTATCTATGGCGAGCTAGGGCGTGATTTTTGCCATGTACACCATATACATCCGTTAAGTGAGGGCGGCACTGAGTTGAACATTGATCCTATCAGGGATTTGATTCCAATCTGCCCGAATTGTCATGCAATGCTTCATAGGAAGTCGCCAGCACTAAAACCCAATGAATTGATCGACATAATTAAGCAACAATAAACTACTTCATGACAATACCTGCCTTGAGCAGCTTCGCTGTTATTAGCCCTGATTGTTGTCAGTTAAATATTCACATGGATATTTATTTGAGTGAGAACAGTACATCACTAATGTGCGATGACTTAACGAAATTTGATTACGAAAGTCTAGAAAATATGGAGCTGATTTTTTAGTGAAGAACTTGGCTTAGTTGGTGCGATGTAAATTATAGAACCTTCAAAGACCCAAACACACCCTCTATGGAAAATGCATTATTTACATTTATCTCAGCGGTCGCTTTTTTCTAATGTATTTGAGAAAATGATATATTCACCAAACACTCTTGGGATGCGATGTGGAAAAAAGAATAAAAATCATAGATTTATATTGTGGGTGTGGCGGGTTTGGTCTCGGAGCAGAGCTGGCTGGATGTCGGACAGTTTTGGCAGTTGACGTTGATGAGACTCTCCAATCTGCATATAAATTAAACTTCCCTCAAACAAAAGTTTTAAAAGCCGATTTGTCGACCACCGACGCCTCTTTTTGGGATGAACATACAAAAAATGTCAGTATCGACGGAGTAATTGGTGGGCCACCATGCCAAGGCTACAGTCGGATGGGACTATCTGACTTTAGTGATCCTCGAAGAACACTAGTGGGTCATTTCTTTAGAAACATTAATTTGATCCAACCTAAATTTTTTATTATGGAAAATGTTGAGGGCTTACTGGATGAAAAAAATAGGCCTGAGTTGGACATTGCTCTGAAAATTGTTGATGAAAAGTATACTGTTCTGGAGCCTGTAATTCTTGACGCTTCCATGCTTGGGGTTCCAACCAAACGCAAGCGTGTGATTGTAGTTGGATATATGAAGGATTACTTTAATCACATATCTACTTCAGATTTGACTGAGTTACCTGGAAGCAAAACCACTGTAGAGGAAGCAATAAGTGACCTATCTTCTCCTATAAAACAATCAAAAGATAAAAATGATTTCGGCTGGGGTGAATACAGACAGCTTGAAAGACTATCTGAATATGCCAAGATGATGAGGCTTCCCCCACCTGAGGGATTAGGGTCGCCATTGTCAGTAGAAATGATGATGGCTGGGAGAGTGAGTGGTTTTTTTGAGACACTTCACAGTGATGCGGTGAAGCATAGATATAAAAAAACTGCTCAAGGACAAGTCGACGTTGTTAGTAGAGCAAAAAGGCTAGCATGGGAGGGAGTTTGTCCAACATTGAGATCCGGAACAGGTTCAGACAAAGGTAGTCACCAAGCTGTCCGGCCAATTCATCCTGAGCAAAACCGTGTTATTACAAGCAGAGAAGCTGCTAGGTTACAAGGTTTTCCAGATTGGTTTTTATTCCACCCCACCAAATGGCACAGCTTTCGAATGATAGGAAATAGCGTTTCCCCAATAGTCTCAATGCGTATTTTAGACTTAATCAAAAGCAAGTTTATTGATGATAGCTTGAAGCAAGCTGTGTGAAGGTATAAGCAAAGGAGTATGCAAGTGTCCAGAGTACCAGAGTCATCGGCGAATTTTACACCTACAAAACGTTTTTTCGTTGAAATGTTAACAAGGGACATAGAGCTTGAGGATGCGATATTAGATTTGCTTGATAACTGCCTGGACGGTGTTGCTAGGAGCCAGAAAAAAGACCCGTCTGAAATTGATTATCATGGCTACAAAGCAGAAATAAACTTTGACAAGAGATCTTTCTCCATAACAGATAATTGTGGAGGGATTCCCAAAGATAGCGCTGAATATGCATTTAGAATGGGAAGACCACATGATGCCCCTGATGAACACTTAGCTACAGTTGGTGTTTATGGTATAGGCATGAAAAGGTCTATCTTCAAAATAGGACGAAATTGTGAAATTGCCACTCATCATGATAATGATGATGGCTTTATGCTCAACATCAATGAAGATTGGCTAGATGATGATCTCAATTGGCGATTGCCCATGCAGCAGTTATTGCTTCCTGATATTGAACATGGGACCAGAATAAAAATATCTAGAATATTGCCCTCTGTTTCAAATGAGTTCAAAACAACGGCTTTCCAAACATCTTTGATAAACAAAATAATATACGCATATAGTTACATTGTAGTGGTTTACTGATCCCGGACACCATTTTAGGAGGTAATATGACCTCCGTAGAGGTGTTCAATGACAAAACAAAGAAGAAGTTTTACTCCTGAGTTCAAGCTGGAAGCAGCGAGTC
>Ga0189276_10164_pt1 | contig 75506 bp, 97 predicted proteins | sample N26A31minimetaG_FD_130321 | JGI IMG/M metagenome (GOLD analysis project Ga0189276, IMG submission 130321) | Marine microbial communities from the Costa Rica Dome - N26 A3-1 mini metaG | ecosystem: Environmental > Aquatic > Marine > Oceanic > Photic zone | place: Costa Rica: the Eastern Pacific... | reverse complement strand
TCCAACCTTTTCAAGCTGTATTGCTTTGATAGTGCCATACAACCTCACTTTCTTTTTCAATTAAAATTAAATCTACACAAAAAAGAGTGATGAGTAAAAGTTACAAATCAAGACTCCACAGTAGAGAATAAATTTCAGGGCCAGCAGCTCAGCGAGCTTATGAGGAGATTCTTGTGCTTCCTGGATCTCGATATCGATGGCCCGGGTTGCAGAACTGCCGGCAGAGTGAATCACTCTGAAAAACACTCGATACTGGTTACGGCCGTCAACAGGTTCTCTCTGGGCGAAGGTTTCAATCTTGGTTGTCATTTTATGGGTCTCCTGTGTTGTTGTTTTGTCCTGAATGACAACTTCATAAAATCACGAAACCCGGATCGCGCAACCCCCTGCGAAGAGCAGATCTCTGATAGGGGTTGCGCCGATCAAAAACTGTGTCAGATTGGGAGTGAAAAAAGGAGAAAGTCCATGTTTGATTTTGTAAACCAACTGGCAGTGACGCCAACACAGGCCGGCTTTATATACCTCATTGCAGGTCTAGTTTTCTTTCACGGAGACAAGCGTATTCGCTGGTATGTATTCAGCATTGCCTGGGTGAGCATGGGTCAGTTTGATAGAGGCTTAATGATTGAAAGCTGCATTTTGGGCTTTGCTTTCATCTTGAGTGAGCAATTCTTTGCAATTTATTTGAATGACTTTAGAGCTAAGCGGACCAGCAGGGAGGGTGAAAACAATTAATTGGATAGCCTATAGAACAAAAAAACTATTGCTTCAAACATTAAGATTGTGATGAATTAATACTCGGCATCTAGTGCCACGGATATGTCAAATTATGGAGACACCATGAAATACTCTGGACAAATAAGAAGAACTGGCCCCCAGACCTCAATGCCTAAAGCCTACAAATATAGTTTTCTTCAAATCGGAGACGAAAACCTGACCAATGTGATCGTTCCCGATAAATTGAAAGTGTTTATTACCGAGGCTCAAAAAAAAGGTCAGAGCATCAACATCCATCTGACTCATCAGAAAGTATTAGCTGGTGTAGAAATGGCGAATGGTGAGAAATACGCAGTACTACCTAGCCAGGCTGGGAACCCATACGTTTTGCTCGTTTTTGGCTTGCTTTTAACTCCGATCCTGGTAGGCATCCCGGTCTGTGTCATCGCATTCAAGGAAATGAAACTTTGGGACCTGGCCAAAGGATTAAGGGCTCAGGGCTTCACACCAATTTAGGTTCATTGAAAACAAAAGAATCTACCCGGTTAAACAGCTAGCCGGGTAGGTTTGACACATACTCCACCATCGTATAAATTCGACCTATCTTTGCAACCTGGTTGCATTGAGAGTCTTGCCGCACTCTAAGCCGGCACTCAAATACAAAACAGCACGCTGTTTTGCCTTCCAACCCAAGGGGTGACTTCACCCTGACGGGTAAGAAGCATCCCGTAACCGAAGAGGTATTCCTATGGGATGCATCAAGATTGATTCTTTCGATGAAGTCGAGCCATTTAAGCGTGAGCGCTTTGGCCGGAATGAGCTGGCACATGTAGATGCCAAGCAAAAGCCGTCCGAAGTTCATGTGAACGTCAACGATATTGCTCAGTTTGAGAATATCCAGATTATGGCTGCTCGGCCAAACACCACAGAAAATAAAGTCGATTGTATTGATGGGGTGAGAATTCTGACTCACACCGGAAATATCTATCTGATTTTTTCTGATTCAAACCATTCTTTCTGCCAGGCATTTGATTTGGCATGTGGAGGTGGATCTGTAGTGGTTTATGACCAGAGTAAATCGAACTATCTTCGTCAGTTCAAAAAGTAATCATCAACATGCTCGATGATTAACAGCTAGCTCCGGCTAGTTTCATTAACCCACAAGGGGGATATTTCTCCCGTGTGGGAAGTATCCCCTTTTTTTATGAAGGGGAGAATTAATGACCAGTTTAGCCAAACCTATCAGTTCTTTGATGGGTGATTCACAAGCCACATCATCTTTTCTGGAAAAGAATGAGGAACGTATTGGCCAGCTCAATCTGATCATGCGTGATCGAGGCTGGTTTTCTGCTTCTCATATGTTCTTGGAAATGGTCATTGTGGCCGAGCGTGATAGTGCGTTTGCTCAGCAATTCCAGAAATGGTTGGACAATAAAGGCTCAACACTTCTTTTATGGAGTTTGACCGAAAAAGTTCAATCGGGTTTTGCAACTGAGAATGCTTTCCTTGATGCCCGTGCCGGCATTGATTCAGCAAACAACATTCTCACTCATCACATGTAATCACCAGTCTTTATCAACCCAAGAGGGGATCATCTCCCCATCTGGGTGGTGATCTCCTCCAATCAGAGGGAATCACCATGCAAAGATATCAAAGCAGAAGAGCAAAACCACGTGACTTTCGCCGCGGCGGGAGATATCACAACGTTCAGGATTGGTACTGCGAAGGCTGCGGTAAAACCCATTCAGGTTATCGAGACAGTACAACATTGTCTGACGGCAAAATGTATTGCAACCAGGGGCTTTATCAGCGCCAGCAACAGTTAAGCGTTAGTCAGCACGACTGATTAATTAAACCCAGGGGGTGAATTTCACCCCTTGCGGGTGTTCACCCTTTTTACAAAGGAATTGCCATGAGCAATGTGGATACCCAGAAAGATAATTCAGAGACATACAGTGTTGGTGACACAGTGATGAGCACGAGATCGTGGTCTCGTCTTGTCATTGCAAAAGTCGATTTGGACAACCGCATGTACGTTGACGACGAACATCGAGCGATATCGTTTGATGAATGTTATCGAATCTAAAAACCTTACCCCTGACTTATTCGGGGGTATTCCCAAGCAGTTTCGCTGAGGCTGTTTCGGAATAAAGGTTCTTGGTGACTTGTTCACCTAGAAAAGTTATCCGGACTTTCCAAAACCGGACTCAAAGTTCATTCAGTACGCTGGATGATGAAACCAACCCAAGGGGTGTTATCTATTCCCCTTGGGAGTAGCTGGCATCCCTTTTTTTATGGAGAAAGGAAATGCAAAAACAGCTACTCAAAGATCTGATTGAGTGGATCGAGAATTCAAGTCTCTCTGATCTTGCTTCAAGAAGACTGAAGCTGGAAGAACAGCTTAGCCAATCGCTGGCTACCGATGTGCAATCCGATTTGAAACTGGCTATTCGCCTGATTGATGAGGAGGTTGTGACTCGGGCCTGTTTACAACAGAAGTCAGCGTAGCTCGGCTTTTAATTCTTCTGACGATATTAGCGGCCTTTTCGTCATCGTTTTCAAAGACGATTGCACGAATCAAGGCCTCAGATAGCGGCTGTTCATCGTTTTGATGGACAAGCTTTAGTTCTGTGTTTTTTCTCATGCAATCGAGAATAACACACAATTTTTTGGAGGGAAGACCCATGGGAGCAGGAAATTTCACACTGGCCAATGCCGAGACTGTTTATGTCGATGACGTGTATGTGATTGGTGAAACAGAAGAGGAGCAGATGGACCAGGATTCAATCAATTGGAAATACGAAGACATGGTTGAGACCATCCTGGAGCAGCTGCCGGATAGCTTTAGTGCTGTAAAAAACGAATGGTATGAAGGTGGAAGCATTATTGCTGAAAACAACTTCTATACCGTCGTTGTTACCGGTTGGCAGGGTTATTACGCTCTGAGCGTGGTGCTGAAAGATAATGATAATCGTTATGACTGGGGAATTAATCCTCTGGCTGCACATCATCATGCCGGCGTGGCCCACCGTTTCTTCGATAAAGTTCATGACATCTACCCGCTACGGGTTCCAACCAGTGCCTGGACATCCGGGCCCTATGAGAAATCAATAGCAGCTTGAGGGAGACGTTATGAGTACTGAAGTTCAAAAAACTGAAGTTCGGAGCAACGATCCGAAGTCTTGGGTGGAATGTATCTGGGAAGCGCTTCACGCCTATCGTGAGGACTGCATTCCTGAAAGCGATCCAATGTATAACGAACAGTGGGATGACATCTGTACCTCTATGGCATGGATATCTGAAGAGCTGGGCGTTGCACAGCCACAAGACAAGGGTTAAATCTCAAAAGCACACCTCGATTACGGTCGGGGTGTTTCACTCACCCAAATGGGAGGTTATTCACTCCCATTGGGGAGTGATGCCTTCTCACATCAGGAGACCGATGATGAGAAAGAAGTATTTAGTCGTTTATGGACTTGGTGGATGCTGGGCTGGATACAAAAATGCTCAGATCGTTGAAGCGACACCAGGCACCATCAAAGAAGTAGCTTTCAAGCTGGCTAATGAGTATTGGCACAGCATGGATACTAATTCAGGCCTTAGCTATGACTGGGAAGAGATTGAGACGGTCGTTAATGATTGCGACCTGTTTCAGTCACGACTCCATCCGAAAGGCCGAGCAATGGTGAATGAGTTACCTTTTGCGGTTCACAGCATGGGAAAAACATTCCTGGCGAGACAGATTGCTGGACTCAGGAGTGCAAATGAGTTCCTGCAGGATAATGATGAGTATGGCGTTATTCACGCTGATTATGCTCATGACCTGTATCTGGTGGCCATGAATGAAAGTAAGGGCGTTTCTGAGGCTGAACTTTCATCTCATAAAGTCGCTGGACATGTAACTTTGTAGAGTCACTAAAACTGACAGTAAATACAGAGTGTATTTGCTGATAAGACCATCCCTCGGGGAGCTTGCTCCCTGACAGGGGTAGGCTCCTCCCAAACTGGAGGAAGCAAAATGGAAACATACAGCGTATTAGCAGTGAGCACTGGCCACATTGAACTGGCAGATAACGGTGCCCTGAAACTGGCTGCATCTCAGACTGGCATGGTGATGACCCGGGCAACCGGATTTTTCATCAAGCTCTACCAGGATGATAAAGCAGCAAATCTCAGATGCGATTACAGCCCATCACTTCGACGACTTATTGAACATGCGTTTGATAATGGCTTTGGAATGATTGAGCTTGATTGCGATGCAGATGCGTTAGAAGGGTTTGACCTGCACGACTGGTGAAACATTGATATCCCCAATTACGGGGGTATCTCAAAGCAGCTTGTTACCAGGCTGTTTCGAGATACTAAAGGATTGACAGTAATGATCCCAACCATTAACTTATAGGTAACGATTTTTGTACCTATCTCTCGATAGGTATGAAGTGCTTGTCCAACACTTCAAGTGGACACTCATCTAAATCACACGCACTGCCTGTGATGTCATTTAAGCGACTATCTGCATGCCAGATAGTTATACCCATTGGGGAACTCCTTCCCCTTATGGGCTGGCGTTCCTCTTTTTTCTGAGGAATATCGCCATGTCAATCAATGCCGTAGAAGTAAACTTCGAGGAAAGCTCTGTTCAACAACTGGAAGATTCTATGCAAGACCTCATTAACTTGAGCGAAAGCATGACTACAGTTGCAGGAACAAAGACAATTGAAGCCGCTATCGAAGCTATTGCTGAAGAACTGCGCCGTCGTGCAGCAAAACCAGTTTTAGTATCTATTCGCTAGTCTTCCGCTGTTTCACAACAGAAAGATTCTGGCCCCCACGTGGGGCCAGTTCATCTGCAATTCTATATGCAGCATCCCTATCTTTATCCACCAGTAACGCTTTGATGATTTCTTCGGCCTTTTCCTGTTCCAGGGCCTCACGATTTCCATCAATCACGCTCAGTTTTTTATCAGTCATTCAAACTCCATTCACGGGGGACTCTATGCAAGCAATTCTCAATTTATCAAAAGAGATGAGCCCCTGTGAATTCACAGGCTCATTGTTTGGCCTCATTGGTGCATTTTTAGTAGCAACGCACGGGGCATATGCAGACTTTGGATTTATCTGCTTCCTGATTTCCAATGTCTTTTTTGTAAGGTTTGCCATCACCAATAGCTACTACGCTTTTTTGATGATGCAAATCGGTTTCACTGTAACCAGTCTGATAGGAGTCTATCAAGGATTCTTCATCTGACAATATCGAAAGATTTAACCCGGAGGGGTAATCACCTCCGGCTGGTTGCGCTTCCTCTCTCAAGGAGATGATTATGAACCAACAAACATTTGTCACCGAACCTGGCCACGAAATCACCGTTGAGCAAAAACTACAGGATGCGCCTTATGGCTGGACCGGTAGTGTGTCAGTTAAGGGTGTTATAAATAGAGATGGAAATGTAGAACAGTCTGAAGATCCGGAGTTCTATGGCGTCTATTATGTACTTAAGGACGGCTTTGAAATGTGGGCTGAGGACTTTAAATCATTAGAACTGGCAAACCAGTTTGCTGATGCTTTACAGGATTCAGTAATGGCAAAAGCCGGCTGATTAACTTTTCACCTTCCCTTGTTATGCCCACCATTGGTGGGCTTTTTTTATATCTCACCTAGTTCTTCAAGCTCTTTGAGCACATCAATGAGATGGCCGCATCGGTAGGCTTTCAATTCATTATCACTAAACCGATGGCGAATCTCATCATAAATACCCTTACTCTCCAGGCGCTTAATCTCGTTGTGCATGAACTCATCAAATACCAGCTCTTCAACACTGTCATCGCCATTAGCCTCTTTGATTAGGTGCTTGTGAGCATAAGGTTCGGTGTAGACCTTATTGATGATTTGCTTGCTGATGCCATTAATGGCGTGCTTGAAGTCAAAGGAACGTTTTTGTTTTCTCTGTTGGCTGATGAGATCAGAAATGATCCATCTCATTAGCTGTTCCTGATTACTGATCGGGACACGTTTGCTGATATTGGCAAGTGTTGTACGGATGTACTTAGCCTGGATCATGTTCGGTGTGCGGGTTTTCGGATCAATCGTCGCGTTCAGTTCGAGAATCGGAGCGTACTTATGTTTCTTCTTGTTGTAGTTCTTTATTTCAAAACGTACAGCATCCTTTTTGGGCACCTTTTTGAAGGCCACCTCAATATCGTAGTCTTTGAGTTTATTGATGTTGTTAACAGCACGACGAAGAACTTTTGCTAAATCGCCCCATTCCTCATAAGTCCCTTCTGCAGCAAACCCCATTTGTTTACGCAGCTGGGTAACACTGATGACGAAGCGTGCTTTGAATGCATGTGATTTGATGATCGAGTAGAGGCGGTTATCATTGCCGGCACTCAGTTTTTGCATGACTTTGTTATTCAGTCTTGCAATGTTTTCTATCGGAATCATCTCCTCATAAATCTCACCCTGTATTTTCACCAAAATGTGATCTTTGTCCTGAACAGGATCGTATTTTATTCGAGGAAACATGGTGATGAAGTCAAAGCCCAGCTGCTCTCCATCATCAGTGTTGAGATCTTTCCTCACCCTCATATCCATTAAACCTTCTGCTGCAGAGCGTAACTGACGGCTTCGATTTCTGGGATTAAAGAAACTAGGGTTGAGCATCTTGACCGGAACTCGAACTAATAAACTCTCCTGGCTGTAGGATTGAATATTGACTGCATCGGTACCGGTGAAGAAGTTCTTCGCAATATGATAAATCTCAATAAACAGCAACCACTCCATCTTTGACCAAGACTTACTGTACTCGGCCAGACTGAGGCTTTTATTGATGGTTCGGGAGTTGTCTTTATCAAAGGCATAAGAGCCTGGCAGCAAGTCACCATCAAGAATGGTGTGAGCTTCTTCAAACTCCTCATCAGTAGGCGGCTGCTCTTCTTCAGAGGGACTTTCGAGTGAGAACGTGTCTTTTGCTTTTTTGACCATAATCAAACTGACTCGTGTGTGCGCCTGTGACAGGTCGAGCGTACACAGTAAATTCAAAAAATACACCACTCTGGCTGACAATATTCTTATATAAGGATATATAAATACAAGATCATAAAGAATATTACGGGTGGTGTTTTTATCTTTTAGAACAGCAACATAAAAGAATAAACAGGGACAACTTTACGCAGAAATAAAAAAATAGGGATAGTATTACGCGCTTTTTAAAAAAAAGGGACAAAATTACGCATCTTGCGCAAATATCTTTGGGACAGTTTTACGCAGATAATCAACAGGCAAAAAGTGAGTGTTATGTCTGGCCAGTTTTGAGTGGATCAGCAAAAACATGGTGATAGAAAAAAAACACTGAGTTTAATCAGTAATTTACAACGCTTTTCGGGAAAGTTTTACGAGAGCAGGTCAAAAAGTGGGATAAAAATACGTGATCTTTAAAAAAATGGGATGAAATTACGCATCAATAGTTAGCTGGGAAGCAGTTCTGAAAGCTGCAGTGCGTAAAAGCATCCCATTTTCAGTGTCATGGCTGTGCAGCGCGTAAATCTGTCCCAAAATCATGCCCCGAGTCATATCTAAGCAGATAGAGGGCCGATAATTACTATTTCATTTATATACAAATCAGATAGTTACACAATAAAACCGGATGGAATTACTCATTTCACATTAAGTTGGGATGAATTTACGCAGATGGTTATAGCTGGCCCAGCTGCTCCGCCCAGGTTCATACTGATTAACCGTAAATATGAGATAAATGTCTATTACTCAGTATGTTACTAGATCAATAAGGACATCTTTACGCACTCTCACCAACATTAATCGACAGCTCGATGAAAAACATCTAAGTAGCATTCCCTCAGCTAAAAGGGTGCTTTAAACAATATAAATCAATACTTTACACAGCATTTCTGGACAATTTTACGAACACGCCAAAAAAATGGGACAAAATTACGTGTCCTTCAAAAAATTGGGATAGATTTACGAGCCAAACGAAAAAGTGGGATAAAAATACGCATCCTTGGCATCATCTATTCGCGCTCTATGCCCGTGCTACCGTCTATAAAGACTGCTTATTATTATTTATCTCAATAACTTATCTCGTTTTCTGGGATAAGTTTACGTCAATACATTAAAATAGGGATGAAATTACGCACCTTCAGTCCAAGAAGGACAGGCTTACGGTATCTGAACCAGTAATTGTTCATTTATTAGCCACATCACCCTATGGACGGCAATCTATCCTAGAAATAAGGCCAGAAGTAGTAAAAACCGGACATTGGTGTGATCCGGTTCTCCGTTGACAGCCATATATACTCGTGATCCAACGGCATCGGTACTGTGGATAAGTTATCAACAGGGTGCATAAAAGTGTCCCATTTTTCTGCTGGAGGTGTGCGTAAACCTGTCCCTGTTCTAAACCTCGATCACGTAAATCTGTCCCTATTTCTAGAGAAATAGCGTAATTGTGTCCCTATGAGATCGGCTAACACTATGAAATAAATGAAGTATTGCTACCCTGTAATAGTCTTATATGATCTTGTGTATATATATTCTTAAGATCATTGTGTTCTTGTATTAAAAAACTAATTCCTCAAACCTGAGCCAGCAGCTGCAAAAAGGGCAGTAGCAGGAAACATTGAAATCGCTGCAGCTGTTCCACCAATGAGAATCACTGGTGACATCATGTGCAATTGCGTATCTGCGAGTTCAGAGTCTCTAACGGTGAACTTGAAGTCTTTATTGAGCTCAATGAGCTTCGTATCAGACATGTCTGCAGACTGAACTCGCATACCATGCATTTCTGCCCAATAAAAAATAAGCTCACCTTCCTGGCTGTATCCCATCGCCTTAGCTTCACGGATCTCGGACTCGGTAGCATCAGAAGTTAAATCAAGCCTCACGCTGCCATAGGTTTTTCCACCACGGGAGATAAACGCTACCCGATTGATAGTGCAAGTGAGGTTGTTCACAAACCCAGATTGAAGAGATTTTTCAAGGTGGCCAGGCATATCAAACACGTAGTCATATTGAGAACCCAGAACAATAATCTTGTTTTGATCATTGGACACAGCGATCGATGAAAACTGTTCTTCATAGACCGTTGTGGAGGCACATCCTGACAGTGCCAAAGCGATGAAGCCCGTTACCGCATTCTTAAAAATATCCATTTTTTATTTTCCCTGTTGTTTTAATAATTAAAGACTATTGCTCCTCTTTGAAGCGTTTGACCAGAACTCGAATCGTCGAAATGATGATGATGAAGGAACCGGCCGCAAAGGCGAAGGCCATGGGACTCAGTTCCGTAATGGCAAAAACTGCTAGGCCGATTGCTGGGGAAGCAATGATAAGAGTAAGAACGACCCCACTGATGGTGAATTCAGGATAGCTGTCCATTAAGCCGAAAAAGTACAACATCCCGAGTGATGCATTCATTGCATAGAAGACACCAGCATGAAATGAGAGGAATAAGACTGTCGCATAGACAATGGCTGGAAAATCCTCATAGGGAACGGCGAACGATACCACGACACATATTATTGCGAGTATTAAAAGGCGTTTCCTAGTGTAGAGATCAACCATGCCGGCTTCCTTGTAATGGCTGGAAGCTCATCATAATCCACGCTTTTCTATGTTGTCCAAACACGTCTGGATGGTTTCGAGCACTTTTGGCAGGTTTTGATTCACATCTTTTGCAGTAAATCTGAGGATAGTCCATCCCTGTATCGACAGCAGATTCTGACGTTCACGATCACGCTGAAAATCTCCCTTGTGCTTGCCATGCCACTCCCAGCCATCTAATTCTGTGGCCAGCTTATGAGATGGAAAAGCCACATCAATGCGGAAGCGTCGTCCAGGCACGGCCCCGGCATATTCTTCCTGACAGTCTGGCCAGAGGATCTTGCAGGACTCAAACAGTTTCTGTTGAGGCGTTTTTCCCTTGCGAGTGGCAGGTAAACGCGTCTTTTTGGGCTGTTTAACAGTAGAAGTGGTGATGCCGAGACGTTTTGCCTCGGCATCGGAGAGACGAATGACCACGATGGCTTATTGCTGTGGTGTTTTCAGCATAGCCGCATGACATTTCAAGTTAGCCAGAATCCCTTCCACACCAATGTCGGGGTGTTTGGCCATCAGCTGGCGCAGGAACAGGTTCCGGATCTGGAAAGCGTCACCAGGGAACACTGGTACCTGAACTGAAAAGTCGGTAGCAGACATATTGATAAAGACTTTATTGCCCTGATGCTGGAGCTTGATGCTTTTATCGTTGTTGGCACCGTAATGACGTAGTTCGACATCTTTCAGCAGGCCGAAGAAGCAAGCGGCCACACTGGGCAGATCGTTAAGGGTGATCTGAATCGTGGTCTTTTTGGACCAGTCGTACTTGTTCTTCCCCAAAGCAGGAGCGCCATCAATCGAGATAGTGGGATCTGAGTCACGGCGGGTCTCACTCAGTTTGAAATCGAGTGCGGCCTTATTCCCATAGACATGATGATTGATAAAAACGCGATCCTCATGTTGTTGAGGGGCGTTGGTTTGCTGTTGTGGTGCCGGTTGTTCATGCTGAGGCGCTGGTGCCTGACTCTGAGGGGCAGGGCTTTGGTGTGTTGGTGCTGACTGTGCTGATTGCTTTTCCTGATACACCAGATTCTGAGCTTGATTTCGCAGGTGGTCGAGAAAACTCAGGACATCCTGTTTGGCGTCACGGTTTTTAATGCAGTACTGCATCGCTTTAATAAAGCGGCCATTACCGAGCAATTGTTGCAATCCATCTTGGCTCAGGCGCAACCGAATACCGGCTGCAGCGAGAGTGTTATTGGCTTGGTCGAGTGTTAAAGCTGTCATTTGGAATCCCTCCTTTTTTCTATTTCCATAGTTATAATATAACACAATCACAGTAGCGCAAGAGCTACCCAAGTGCCCCGAAACACCAACCGTTGATGAGCTTTGATGGCCGATTTTTATCTATCTTTTTTTGTCTTCTTTCGTCTCTTTGTATCTTTTTACGGCTACGCCGCGCCGCCAGGGAGTGGAACATTCACGGTTCCCGAGTGAAGCTGTGTTGATCTGGGAGGAAGAAATTTCAGGTGAGGAATCGTCTTGAGTCGGTTAGATGGTGTGTTCTTTTCGGAGAGGGGGTTGTCTAATCTCATTACTGTGGTTATGTTATAAAAGAACATATATTGAAGGGGTGAGCTGTGGACGCTGAGACTCAGCTGCAGAAACTGGTTACACAAATGAACGCCATCCTGGCCAAGCTGAATGCCGAACAACAACGGATTGCTGATTACTTGGTACAGGAAGAACCGCCATTCTGGGCATTTGAGGATGCCAGTCGGGAAACGGTTGCCAGCTTTATTACCGATTTAGAGTATCGGGATGACAAGGCAGAAGGGGGAAGCACCACTTCTTTGCCTGCAACCATTCCTTTGCACGGAAAACTCTGCCGGCATGTCGAGCTGGCCAACGAGTTTCGCACCGAGCTGGTGGAGTTTCTGCGTGAGATGGATAAACAGTACACCGATGGTGGCCTGTCACTGAGCAAGTACCTGATGGAGAAAGTCCAACTTCGACGCTTAAACCGTAAAGCGGTGGCGCGTCAGTATCTGGTACTCGATAGGAAGCCTCAATCTATCAGCTTCATGTGGAGTAAGTCCACCACGACACAAAAATTGACGCGAGATCAGGCGATCTCAGTGGTCAACCGTCGAATCAATAAAGAAAAGGACAAAAACACGCTGCATCAGCTCGAACAGGAGAAAGCAGCACTGCTGAAACTTGCCGAAGATGAAATTCTGGCCAGAGTTTATACGCCGGCAGCTCAACCCAAGGTGAATATCATCATTGGTGATGAGCGTATGCCGGTCAAAACGGCACATTTGCCTATCTTTTATCCTGCTGATATCAACGATTCATTGCCTGTTATCATTCCTCCAGGTGCAAAAGGAGAGTCTCGGCCAAGACTCAAACGGAATGATGCACGGCTTGAAAATGAGCCTTTATGCCCACTCACACGGATATATCGATACAAACGCTAAGGACTGTTTCATGGAATACGATTTAGGAATCAGTGAAGAACCCTATGCAACGGCTTGCCAGATGTATTGGCAGATTGATGAGCATGGTTTTTTCGTCTACAAAGTCTCTGAAATCGCGAAAGCAACCGGCCTGACACAGCCTAAAATCAATGAAACAGTCACCCAATATACGCGTGCCTATTCAGATGAAACCTTCTGTTTGGACTGTGAACAACCCTACATCTACAAGAATCGTACTGATTATCAAAACCTATTAGAGGGTAAGAATTGGCGCTGTGGAGACTGCTTGGAGGCTATTGCCTTTGATGAAAGCAAGCACAAGCGTCACGAACTGCAGATGCGCTACGACCGTCTTTCCGAAGAGGGTTATATGCCTGCGGAGATGGATATTGACTCGATGGCTAAGCTGATGGCCTTGCTCAAACATTCTGCCTCAGAAGATATGACAACAATTCAGCCCATCGGTAAGAACAAAGATGATCCCTTTTCTCCGAATGACGAATATACAAGGTCGATCTTATCCGAATTGCTGAGCTCCAACGCGATCACCTTCGATCCTAACTCTAATATGGACAGAATCATTTTTGAAGATGATGGTTCGATAACCTACTACCCCTTTGAGGTGAACTGGCTTGTACCATTAGGGCCTGATTACGCAACGCTGGGGGAGTTTTATCTCAGTCTTGAAAAACAGCTACCTGAATTGCTAAGACTCGAAGGTGCTGAGCGGTCGGTCAAAGAGCTATGCATGCAGGAGTGTCTCTCCTACCTTGAGTTTATATTGACTGAGCACAGACTGCCGTTTAAACCTGGTGAGAAAACAAGGCTTGTGCTTGAAAAAGGGCTCCAACATTTCACTGTTTCTCAGATGTACGCCATTATTTGGAGCACAGGAAATAGTGCAGCTTCTTATTACATGCGAGGGAATATTCCGAAGCAACAAGCAGCTAATTCCGTTGTTGGCCGGATTGATGGTTATATCGACCGCGCACTGGCTGAGAACTGGAATGTGAAATCATTTGGGCGTCGATTTGATTTACCACAATCCGCATTGAGTCGCTTGGTGTTTAATAATCTTCTGGGTACCAGCGATGGGGGCTTTAACTTACCGCTGAGCGAATTGCTGGAGATGGCCAAGTCTGATCTCGACAAAGATGAAGCAGAGTTTCTGAACAAGCCCTGACATTGATAACACGCAGATTATGGCCATAGCGTAATCTGATAGCACAATCAGAACGAAATAAGGATGTTTATGAACCTCATACTCAAGACCGCAGGCTATGCGATGCTATTTATGGTGGTGTCGTTTGTGAGTGCTGTTGCTTATAACCATTTCAACGATACCTCAACAAATAAAGAGATGAGCGAATAATTATGCTCGAAGATGCAATTCTTACTCTCGCCAGACAGCGATTTGAAGCATTCAAGACACTGGCCACTAACCATGTTGAATTTCAGGACGTTCGGGACTGCTTTTATGAGCTAACTGGCCTGACCAGTATTCGTATGGCTGATGGTGCCGAACTCTCATCAGAAATCATGGACGAGTTAATCCTCATTGATAACCTGGCCGTATTAACGATGCGCAGCGTGAATCCAGATACACTGAACCTGTTTCCAGTCCATGCGGTATCTCTGACGCAATATCTGGAAATGCCAGACCGCGAGCTGGTGGACCTTATCTTCAAAGAAGGGGGCCGGTTTAATAACCAGGATGCTATTTCGGTAGCCATGCATCGAGGCCTTATCGATAACATCAACAATGAAGTTGAAGCCTATGAGCGGGTTGCTGATCGAGAAAGCTCTCAGGCTGACTGATAGCTAACTCACACTAAATTGAGCTAGGTGAATAAAAATGGCGAGGTTAAGCGATGTCTAAGCTGTTCGGGGATATGACAAAGGAGATTGATAAATCTCAATGGGTTCAGGTCCATTTCTGCTATGTGTTTATCGATGCAGAAACTGAAAAAAGAGTAAAAACATACCGAAATAAGTCTGTTGCCAAGCGTGAGATCACAAAGTGGTTGAATAAGAAGAGCTACAACTTCTGCAAGGCTTATCACTACGATGAAGACAAATGGTACAGGTATGAATCAGGTGAGCTCTGAATACCCAATCCACACTGTGACACAAAAGAACAATGATAGGAGTAACTGTTGAAGCAGCTGTTGATAGATAAAGTTAAGGGAACAATAAAGACAAAGACATTTTGCGAATCCTTTCGCTTAGTTATTGCTGTTTCTTTGTTTTATGCGCTTTTCGTGGCAGTGATCTTCGATAAAAAAGATATCTTAACCTTTGCCTATTCAGTTGAGTTTATAAACCTGGTCCTTAAGTTCTCAATGTGGCTTTTCTTGGGCTATGCCACCATGCAGGAATTTGGACGCCGATACGAATATGAGAACATAGAGAGTTCGATGAAGGTAGCTGATAGTAAGAGACTGTCGGAACTCTCTGAAGCCAATTCTCATGATGAGAAAAAACGAATAGAACAAGCCCATACAAATGCACATCTAGGCCCCATTGGCTCACTTCGTCTGATTGGTAGAGATAACAAAACAGCATTTTATTTCTACATCATTGGCGTAGTTTTATTCTTCATCACAAGCTGCTTGGATGTGATCGTGATTAAGTAATTTCGGCTTGATCATCCCACCGATATTCTCTATATTTTCTCTATCTGAATAACTCACTTTCACAGTCTTTTCTGGACTGTGACTTCTCCGGGGTAGGGCATGAAAGGTACGAGAAAATATTGGCCGCGGCTGATAGGTTTTATTGACCTCAATTGTTTTTTTGCTCAAATAGAGCAACAAGACTACCCGTTCTGGAGAAATCGCCCGATTGCTGTGACAAATGGCAAGTTAGGTAGCACCATAATTACCTCATCGTATGAAGCTAGGGCGTTTGGGGTCAAAACCGGCATGCGATTAAAAGAAGCACGCCAGTTATGCCCGGATCTGATACAAGCTCCAAGCAGGCCAGAGCGCTATGCAGAGGTTTCTAGTGCAATTATGGCCTCGCTCTATGACCTCACACCAGATGTCGAAGTGTCGTCGATCGACGAAAGCTTCCTGGACTTCACACACTGCCAGGAGATCTATGACAGCCCAGAACAAATTGGCCACCTGATTAAGAGCGCTGTCAGCAATGCTTCTGGCCTCACCTGTAGTGTTGGTGTGAGTGGTGACAAAACCACGGCCAAATTCGCTGCGAAACTCAATAAACCCGATGGAATGACCGTCATTACCCCTTGGGAGGCTGAAAACCGTCTTGCCGGCGAAGATATCACTGAGTTGAGTGGAATCAATAAGGGTATTGCAGGCTTTCTGGCCAAATACGGCGTTTATAAATGCGGCGATATGAAGAAGATTCCGATCAGCATTCTGGCCAAACGCTATGGCAACCCGGGCCGACGAATATGGTTAATGGCACAGGGCAAAGATCCAGAGCCTGTCACAACCTCGGTAAAACCGCCCAAAACAGTGGGGCATGGCAAAGTACTGCCTCCCGGTACCAAAGATAAAGCCGTCATCCTGACGTACTTTCAGCACATGTCAGAGAAAGTCGGACTGAGACTGAGAAAACATGGCTTTCAATCAAAGCACTTTGCGATTGGTATGAGATCAGAAATGGGGTGGATTGGAGCCAAAGTGAAGCTATCCAATGCAACTGATGATGGCGGTGTGATTTATCATTTATGCCGTGAGCTGGTGGAAGACAACTGGACAGGATTTGAAGTTGGCCAAGTTCAAATAACGGCACTGCAGCCGACCGAACTCAGGCAGTCGGATATGTTCGAAGATAATAGCCACAAAGATAAACGCGAAGCTCTCAACCAAGCCATTGACCAGATCAATGAGCGTTTCGGAGATTTCACGGTGGCACCGACAAGGGTGATTGGCCGTAGCGAGATGCCAAACGTCATTGCCCCAGCCTGGAAGCCGACTGGACACAGGAGGACTGTCTAATGTGTGGTGGTGCATACTTCCTCTATGATGAGGAGCCGATGCGGATGTACTTTCCCAATCCAAAAGCCGTTCTTCCGGTGAAAAGGGAAGATGGTGAGGTGGACTTGGTGCAGTGGGGCAGACGCAAAGAGCAACCCGGCGAACTGCCTGCAACAGGCTGGGCTAGACTGGATTCTATCCATGCCGGGAAGTGGGCTAAGTTCTTCCCCCAACCTGTTCTGATACCTGTCTTATCGTTCATGGAAAAAGACACAGAAGGGGTGAGCCACTGGTATGACCTGCAAAAAGGGCAATTCATCCAGGGCTTGATTGCCCGTAGCCACGACAGTAGCGAGAAACGTCTCTATGTCGTGACAGTGGTGCCAACAGCAGAGGATGCCGTGGTTCATAACCGGTGGCCACGTGTCGTGCAAAAAGGCGAGCAACTAGGCAAAGAGACAGCCTCAGCTAATTGAGTTTGACAAAGACTAATTATTTCGTAGAAACTGTAGTCATCTCTCGTCAGTAGCCATTACTGACCGACCGCTAGCAAATCGGCAATTTGCTCACACTGGATACTCTCCACGGCGAGTATCAATCTCCTCAAAGCTAAATGCAAAGAGTCTGTTTTCCACGGAAAGCAGACATTTTGCGTTTGGAATACTCCAGAAATGAAATCCAATCAGGCCACATCATAAAGCAGGCTCCATAGGCTGCTTTGCAATGTGGCTTTCTCAAGCGTTTTGCTTGTGAAGTGCAAGCCGGCACCTTTCCGGCTCACAGTTCGCTGTAATGTCCAGTTGCAGCATTACCCCCAGGGTCAATTGAATACGCGCCCTGGGCGGATATTTCATTTGGCCCTCTTTCATTTCTAGGAGCGTCAAATGAGTAAAATCAATGAAATTCTACCTTTCGGTAATGAAGCATGGACTCACAAAATTCCAGCTGCAGAGCCGTGTCAGATCTTCATAGCAGAAAAGAACAGTAGTCCATTTCAAATCTGGCTCGTCAATCAAAAAGGCGATACACCAGCAGATATGGAGCTGTTTGCCAGAGCAATGTCTCTGGACCTGCAACAGGAGATGACATTACAGGTACAAGAAAAACTGAACACACTGGCCGGCGTTTGTGGTCAGGAGTTCATGATGACTTTCCCGCCCACGGGCGAAAGAAGGAACATGCTAGGTCTGGTGAATGCGATTGCCCAGCTGATTCAGCTAAAGGGTAATTTCCCGCAGGTCACACAGGAGGACGAACGCAGTAAGTTACCTGGGAATGTCTGGACCGTAGATATTCTCAACCCTCAAACCAAGCAAGTGTTCAAGTTGAACGTGTCTGAACCCATAGTTGATGGCAGGAAACGCCCAAGCAGTGTCTGGCTGACTGGTGACTTCCCTGAAATCCTAGATGGACTTTGTGCCTTACTCTCTCTCGATATGAAGAAAGGGGATATTGCCAGAGTCACTATCAAGCTCAGAACCCTTCTCGATATTCCTCAAGAAGTGGCTACACACGCATTCTCACCCTCATTGTCATCAATGGGCGAGTACATCGCCTACCTGGTGCTTCAGCGCTTTATTCATCATTTCTACATCGATGAAAGAGGCAATGAACTAACTCATACCAACGTGGTGGCTTTTGAAAGCCCTCGCAATAATGACCGGAGCTTTATGGGTGTCAGCGATGCTGAGTTTTCACTATGACCAGACAAGAAAGAGTTGCTTACAGCGACTCTTTTTTTAGACGCATTTTCGAGTGCAGCTAAGAAAAGGGTTTCTGTACTGGAGAAATCCAGTCTGAAGCGTAAAGCAGTGGCGTTAACAACTGCTCTCATGAGTATCTGACTACGGTTGGATATGTTTTAAAAATGCCGGCCTTCGATGGGAAGGACGGAAACCCTTTAAGGAGAAGTATCATGTCTGTAAATAAAGTCATTATTGTTGGTCGCCTGGGCGCGGAACCAGAAACTCGTGCATTTCCAAGCGGTGGCTCAATTTGTAACTTACGAATTGCCACCAGCGAGAGCTGGAAAGACCGCCAAACAGGTGAACGTCAAGAACGGACTGAGTGGCATAGGGTGGTACTGCGTAACAAGCTTGGCGAAATTGCGCAGAAACACCTAAGTAAAGGTTCACAGGTGTATATCGAAGGTCGAATCCAGACCCGCAAATGGCAAGATCAAAGCGGGAATGATCGTTTCACCACCGAGATCGTTGGTAATGAAATGACCATGCTCGATGGCCGTGGCGGTAACTCGAACAACGGTAATACACCCAGCCAACCTCAGAATCAGCAGGACGCACCAGATTATGGTGATGTACCTGATTATGGTGATCCTGGTTACGACCAAGCCGCTGGCTGGTAGGGGAGGCTTCTATGACAGCTAGTAACCCTAAAGTAATCAGTATTATCTCTGATGATGGTACCCATACGCAGTACAAGAAAGTCTCTGCCCGTATTCCTGAGTTTTTGAAAGAATACGGACCAGATAAAGGTTTTCGCGTGCTATCAGATATCTCTGAGTTTCATGATGTATCTGAAAGTCGTATGGCGTTTTTGTTGGCTCTGGTGGAAAAGGGTCAGTTACCCAATGAACGTATTGATGAAGTGCTTAACGACCGGAAGTTTATCTTCCGGTCACAACTTCTCGATAAAGAAGGTAACGTGATTGCTGAAGCACATGCTGTGAAACGCATCTGGCGTGAGAAAGACTACGAAACAGGTGAAACAGCAGCATTACAGCGATTAATGGCCCGAGTCGGTTTTGGTGGTGAGGTCTTCGATATTGATGAAATAAACGATATGGAAGATCAGAAGCTCAACTACCAAACTGGGCAAGCTGGTGGTGACGCTCCGGTAACAGTAGCGCCTGTCTCTGATATTAAACAGAATCAGGTGCAACCCACACCGGGAAATGAGCCAGAACCTGAACCAAAGACTTCAGAGGCTAAGGCCCCCGAAGAACCCAAAAAGCCGGCAGCAACTACAAAAGCTCCGGCTAACAATGACAAAAGCCGCTCAGGCGGTGGGAAACGTGCCCAGGTAACAAAGGTACAACCCGCTCAGCTTAAGCAGCTCGCGTCACAGGCGAGAATTAAAGGCGTTGAATGTCCAACTGTTGAAACGATTGAAGAGTTTCAGGCAGAACTGGCCAAGATTCGTGCTTTACCATTGCCTGAGTAATCAAGAAGCCCTCATCCAGCATTATGCTGGCTGGGGGCTTTTTTTATGTCACATCACTAACAGATATAAAGTAAGCACCAAATAGCGCCAATAGTGAAACTTATGCTGACAGCCTTTGTGAATGTCAGGTTGATAGTGATGGGCATAATGTTAATGACGGTTTGCTTACCGTTCTTGTTTTTATTGTTCATTCTGAACTCCAATAAATAAGTTGCCCAGTAAGGCACTGGGTATAACTATTTATAAGAATCAGAATTTAAAGAACTAAAACCGCCCTGAAGCCGCGTCAGGCCTTATTATATAAAGTGCATAAACTCATTGAGCGTCTCGGGAACAATCAACGTTTCAGTGGTACGGGTAATCCCTAAATATAGCCTGCTTGAAAGGTTTTTTCGTGCTGCTTTGGCCTCTGGACTGTTGCTGTCACCCAAAGTCTTCACTTTGTAAAACTGTCTGATAATTGCCGGTGCCAGCATGACCCTACGAAACTCTCTGTTTTTTGAGTTTTCGAACAATCCAACAACATATTCTGACTGAGGATCAAACATCTCCGCTGCTTTCTTCCAGTGCTTGGTTGTGTAGCCCTGTTCAAGCCATTTGTTGATAGTCCTGATCGAACGGTTTAGCTGATTCTCACCAGACATCACATCATTCCAGTTGCGGTAGTTGGAGAGACCTATCACACGCACTGGCTCATTTTTTCTGTAGAGCTCAATAACGCCTCTCACGAACCTGTCCAAACCTTCAATACTGCCAGCAAGTCTGATGCTGATGCCTGCGTCTGCCAGTTTGTTCACCCACTCAAACAACTCCCATTCATCTTCTACCCAGATGGCAGTTGGCTCTTCGGGGATTGGTGGAGCCTCGTAAAACTCCAGCTTCGCCTTTCTGTCTCGATTCCCGAGAAATTCTTCTTCAATGCTGGTCGGATGCATGTCCACAAAGAAATTAACGAAACGATCAAAATCACCAGGGACACGATAAGACCTTTGCATGACGCGAGATATGGCTGGGGTCTGTCTTTGACTGGGAGGGGGGCCAAAAGCCTGAATCTCATCACCTAAACCAAAACAACCTTGCGGGCTGCGCTCGATGATACTCAGCATAGCGCCTGAAACATCATGACTCTCATCAATCAGGATATGACTGAATACGTGGGGGATGCGATAACCTTTCTGCTCGATAAACTTAACCAGGTGGTGATCCCTCACTGGAATCTCGATGGGGAAGTTCTCTGGTGGATTGATAATAAATTCCCAAAGCATTGAGGCATGAGATAACAGATAAGCCTCATCAACTTCTGACAAGTTACCTATCCACAGAGGCAAATGTTTACGTTCAATTGACTGGTCTCGACTGACAGTGAATCTGGCCACAATCTGGAACAGTGCTCTGGACACCATGTGAGGGTCGAATAGTTTTACTGGTCGAAGATTCAAAATTCTGACGATATCATCATGCGGATTACCGCCTCTGTCACGAGCAGATTTAAGTCGCAAGGTATTCGGGTCCGCATAGTCAGGGATCATGTAATTAGCTAGTTGAGCAAAAGACATGCAGACAACTGAACTAGGCAATCTCGCCTTTCCTGCATCCCGCTGGCCAGTAGACCTGAACAAAGCTAACACTCTCCTTTTGGATGAAGCTGCTGCAAGCAACACATCAGCAACATTGCTGAGCATGAAGGTCTTGCCTGAACCGGAATATCCCTGAACCTGAACATGTTCATCAGATACGCTTCCAGATAACTGCTTAAAGATTCGCATTTGCTCGCTTTGGAAGCTGCGTTTCTGGCCCCTGGGGAGTGTGACTGTATATTCCTGCTCAACAGGATGGGTATATCGCCCTTTGTACTGATAATCCCACTCACCCTCTCTGGTGATGAAGTTAGCGTCCCTGATTTCAGGTATGGGCAGTGTGTAAATGCGGTTCGACTTGGCTATGTTCATTCCCTGTGTCAGCCACTCGAATGTGATCCTGCTTTTCACTTCATCAAGAAAAGGGGCATTTGAACCCCGCTGATAATCTCTGGCAGTTTGAATGATGCCTGCGAGTGCTTTTTCGAGTTGGACGTGGTTAACCTCCTTCATCGATGGCAGATGACAGAGAACCAGCACGGCTGCGAGTTCGAAACCTTTTAATAGAGTCAGCTCTTCTTGGTTCAAATGACCAGATACTGTCAGCCTCAATAAGGTCTCATCACTGACCGGTAGATACAGCTTGTTTTCCATCCACGCCTCAAATCAATTTGATAAAAGTTAACCCAGCTTGATTGTAAGCCATTTGCTGTTTCGCAAAACCCCACCTCGGGCTACAATCGTATTCAAGAACAAATAAACACCCCACGGAGCACTCCATGTTCACCAATCCCAATGACCCAAGAAACTCAAATTTTGCCCGCATTATGCAAGAGAATAGACACTCTGCTGATATGAAGGCGATGGGGAACAACCTGGCAGCATGGCAAAAAGCTTATGCAAACATGGAACATAACCGGAATGAATTTGCACAAGCCTATGATGCTCAAAGAATACAGTTAGAAAGGCTTCAAAAAGAATATGATGCGCTGCAGGAAAGATATGAAGCCAGAGAAAGATGGCAAAAAACACTTGAGAAACGTGTTCGTCGATGGCTAACCGCGACTATCGGTGAAAGACTCAAAGTCAAACACTTCATCGATATGATTGACCAGATACTGACACGCATTCAGGAAAATAAAGAGGGCTTCGATGGCATCACCCATAATGGCGTTGTGGCACAGGTGATTAAGGACGCAAGCCTTGATCTAAAAAAGCTTGAATCCTCCATTGCACTGGGACGTAAAGATGGCAAAAAGGCCTTTCTGTTAGAGAATCTCTTTAGCCAGGATGTTACTGCCTACCAGCGGTGGGTTGCACACGAGGCCGATATCTATCTGCAAGCTGCGAAAGACAACGTTAAGGACGTTTACATTTTTGATGATATTGACTATTTCGTGCGGGACATGAGACAAAAAAACCCTGGACACGAGCAGTTGTTGGAGATAATGAATAAAGACAGGAGCAAGACCATTTACTATCAGCACGATCTCTGAGCCAAAAACTAAAAAGTTTCTGTAATGTTACTCACATATTCTCTGGGTAAGTCTGTGGATAAGTTAACCATGTCCAAGACAGAGCTGATTTATTACCCTATGGTTAAAAAATAACCACATTTATTAGGGTCGTTGACACCCCCAAAACTGTCGTGTATTTTTCTTCATAACTGCCACGCAATGTGGTCTTGGCCAGTCCAAGCTCAAGTTATTACGTCCACCGGCCGTAGTTAAAACTCCCAATACAGATTTATCATTCATTCGCATGAAAGCTTTCGTGTGTCTGCGCGTGCCTCCTTGCGCTTACAGACCAAAGCTTTCTAACTGCCGCTTTTGCGTCAGTTGAAACGGAAAGCTGACCGTTAATCAGCACTCAGTTAACCCTTCAGGGCACTTTTACATTGCCCTGCAGGGGTATTGTTTCTTGTGCCTTCCGAAGGATTTTTCAAATTCAAGGAGGCACAACATGAAGCACAGAAAGCTCAACCGCCATCTCGTTCTCAACAACATCATCGAAAAGACTGGATGCACTGACTTCAAGCCTGTTCGGGTTGATAAGCATGGGGACTTGGTAGCTAGAGCGATGCGAGCCGGAGATCGGCTTGTCATCATTCTGGAACAGGCCCGTCGAGTCGTCGGTTATAACCTTTTCAGAACTAATCCTACCCAGTTGAATCGCGCCAAACGGTACACCTCAGCATTTCTCAATGAGAAAAAAGTGCTGTGGAAAGGGGGTCAGCAATGATTCTCAGCCCAAGTCGTGTTCAAAAAGGACAGACCTGCATGAAGCAGGTTTATTTCCATTACAAACTGGGGATAAGGCCAAGCGTCACTTCGGCCAATCTCGCTTTCGGTAAAGCTGTCGATCAGACAGTGATGGATTACCTGGAAGCAGATGCAACCGGAAAACGGCTGCCACCTTTAGAAGATGTCTTTCTTAGACATTGGAAGAAGGAGTCCTCGATTTCGTTGGAGTATTCGGCTACTCAGTCGGAAACAAAGATGAAAGACATGGGGGCTGCAATGGTGGCCAAGTTCCCAGCAGCTTGGGAACAGTCAGGCTTAATGGTCTTTGTCATGCCAGATGGCTCACCTGCACTGCAGGTTGCCCTTAAGGTCAAGATAACCCCAAGAGATTTTCTCCAGGGTTATTTAGATCTGATTGCCATGGATCAGCTAGGCAACGTCATCATTCTCGACATCAAAACTACTGGTGTTGCTTATGACGACTTGTACGTTCGCCAATCTGATCAACTCACGGCGTATCAACTTCTCGTAGACAGTCACGCGAGAGACTTGGGGATTGAACAGACGGATAAGGTCGGATTCATGTGCTTGCACAAGAAAAAAGACCCCGAAATTCATCAGCCTCAAATCGTCGATCGCAGACCGTCATCCAGAGTTCAGGAATATATCCAAACCTGTCAGTGGTTTTTGGATGATTACCACAAAGGCCGGTTCAACCGCAGTCCTTTGGGTGCATTCAACAGCCCTTGCAACATGTGTGACTTTAACCGGTTATGCAGCGAAGGAATCACTTCAGACCTGGATATCCCAGACTCTGCTCATCAATTCTTACAAGTGGCATAAGGAGGTTTCATTATGCAAGCTGCTTTAGATCTGGAACCCATGCCACTTAACCAACAGAACTGGAATTTTTCCACGTTGGTCGAGGATACGCATGAGGGGATGCTGTTCAGAAATATCAAACTGCTTCGCGATTGCAAGAAAGGTAGCAATCAGTGGCAAGAGATTATTGACTGGATGACTGCGCCTTTTGATGGAACTTATGAGCCATTCGCCTATGTAACTTGTTGCAAGGTGTGTGGTATCGAGGACCCTCAAGAGTTTTTTGAGCAAATTTTAAGTCAGCTGGGTTTGACGCAAGCCTAGTTTTTGTTGCCCCCAGGGGTGGTATTTAACGCCACCCCTACGGGGGTGGTGTTATCTCAATTTAGGAGATACACATGAAAACAAAACAATACGATATTGGTAATACTTTCGGGATTAAGGAAGCAGAAGGCATGTTCATCACCGGCTATGAGCCTGGTTCTGAATTTGTACCTAATGTGGACCCGAATTATCGTTTTGATAAGGGTGTTTTACGAGATCTTATGGTCTGGTGGAACATGAACCTTCAGGGCATCAATAAAGATGGCATGTATTTATTTGGGCCAACCGGCGCGGGTAAGTCTGCTGCTTTCATTAACTTCTGTGGGCTACTCAACATTCCGATGTATGAGAAGACCATTTATGAAGGAATGGAATTTGATGTTCTGATGGGGCGCACTGAAATTGCTGGTGGCGATACTGTCTTTATGTACGGTGTTGTTCCGCTGGCCATGGGCGTCAATGGTGAACCTGGCGTACTGGTGCTTAATGAGATTGACCGAGCATCTGATGAAGTCCTCACTGGACTTTATGAAGTACTGGCAGGCCGCCCGTTAGTTCTCGATGCGGCTGGCCACGATGTTGTAAAACCTGAGCAAGGCTTCTGCTTTGCTGCAACAGGCAATACCAACATGGGTGGTGCAGATGACGACTACGGCAATGCCAATAAGCAAGACCTGGCATTTGTAGACCGATTCTGGAAAGTCACTGTGGGATACCCAGAGAAAGACGTGGAAATCGCAATTCTCAAAGATGTGGTACCGGAGCTCAATGACACATTGGTAGAAAAGATGGTGGATATCGCTAACGATATTCGTCTTCTCCATACCGAAGGTGACAACCGGATTCCACTCACAATGAGTACGCGAACCCTAGTCCGCTGGGGGCAAATGACTCATGCTTTTCATTTTTTGAGCAGCATGAACATGTCGCCCATTTCCTACGCAATGGATCGTGCGCTGCTTAACGTAGCAGACGGTCCAACCCGTGCAGCCATCATCAGGGTAGCTGAGCTACAGATTGGTGACGCATGGGATGAGACAAGCAGCCAAGCGGCAGCGTCAAATGGAGGGAGGAATCTGAATGAATGATTCGTATTTTGAACTCTATCGAGCGCCTAGCCCAACGGGAAGCGGGACAAAAGACTGGGCAATAAAGGTGACAGGGAATAGCGAGTTGACCGTTCTATACGGCACAACTGGTAAAACCCTCAGAACCCGGGTGCTGAAACTAGCACCTGGGGAAACACCTCAAAGCGCAAAGGCCAATCGAATACAAGAGAAAGTAGCCGAAGGTTACAGTCTCATTGGTCAGTTCGAGCTAGATAATAAAGGCAAAGCAATTAATGTTCAGGACATCGAACGGCGATTGTGGAGTCTGGCCGAAACAGAACCCTTGGTGCTCGAAAGAGCACTTAGGGAACTGGTCGGTGAGATAGCTGAGCATAGCTTTGAAACATTCCCAGTTGCTGCTGACTATGACACGAATCTGAATGGTGCCGTCTTTCATTGTGACGGCTTCCTGCCAGAGTCAGGTTGGATGATTGCACAAGATGCAGGTTTGACTTTCCAGAGTAACGGTAAGGTCATTGGAGGTGGCAAAATTGACCATTCTCTGCAGCTGGTATTACTGGCGGCTCTGTCCACCAAGTTACCGGATGGCCTCATCACAGCAGTTTCAACCAAACAAAATGTAGATAAGAACTTGATGCCAGAACAACGGGGTTTACCAAAACCTTTCCTGGAATCACTTTCACTGTCTACTGAGTTTGTCAGAGAAGTAGCACAGGCAACCGGTGTCATCGCTAAACCGATACCGATACTGTCTGAAGCGGCTGAGAATACGTCCTCAGCTTTCTGTTTCTAACTAGACAGGACTAAAGCCTCCACCGATTTCGGTGGGGGCTTTTTTTATTCCTTAGAACCATTAATCTTTCTGCCACACTTTTTGCAAAATACATCCCCAGTTTGTTCTGCCGGCACCTGAATCAGATACTCGCAAGGGGAGGGGCAGTAATAATGCCTCACCGCCTTATTCTTGTACTCGATATTCAGGTTTTTACCTGATGGTCGGCGTTTTTTGAATTGTTGCCGAAAGGATGTTTTAGGCAAGTCACCAAATCTACGTGCCATCATTTCGGCTCTTTCCTTTGCCTTGGCCAGCATCTGTTGCTTTAACTGTTCCTGCAAAAGCAGATATTGCTCATACTCCGAGTCCAACTGAGACAGCAGCCTTGCTTTTACCTCTGCAGCCGGTGGGTATGACACCCAGGTTTTTAGTCTGTCTTTCACATTCGGTTTGTCTGGACCTATCAATAGGGACTTTATTTCTTCTTTTGAGGGAAACCGACTTAATCCTGATAGATCCACTTCAACAACATTCGTAGCCAGCTTTCTCAACTTATCGCGCTTTTCCCGATCAACAAAATGGGTAACAGCTATTTCGATAATGAGTTCTTTCTCTCCAAGATAAGCAATGACATCGGGCTTTATTTCACCACGGCTTTTCTCTATTTCCACTCGGTCAAACGTAATTAACCGCTCTTTGACCACCTTTTCTTTGGCAGAGAAAACTCTTCGGATGTTGTCTTTTTGCAGCTTGGCGGTAACAACAAGTTCGGGGATACAAAATTGCTGAGTTTCTAAAATGATCTGCTTGGCCATTAGATGAATAGCAGTCTCTCGGGCATCCTCACAAGCGCTATGATCTCTTCCGGGGTCATGCGAGAAGAATTGTCTATCAGGCCCATTATTAGCCTGCAATGGCTGCTTACATTGTGGGCAGACACATCCACAAGCTAATCCACGTTCTACTTCGTGAACATCTACTGGCTTTCCTTCCTTTAGACCGAAAGGAATGCTCTCACCTCTATGCGCCATCCGTGATTTCCATTTCTGAGGACAGATTAAACAAGCCACCAGGGCTCTTCTGATTCTTTAGCTCATAACCGGTCTGAATGGATGACCGGTTCTCGCTTACCCGCTAGGCAAAACCTGTTTACATTCAGAAGTATGCCATCATTCCACGGAGCATAAACATGAATCAAATGCGGATTCGTTTCGATAGCGAGACTTCAATCCCTCGTAGTTGGCTGATTGATAATGAGGAAAAAGCTCAACATATTCTGGCCAAGTATAAAAATGCTGATATTCACCCACACTGTGAATGCAGTGAGAATAAGCCCAAGATGTATATTGCCTTCCGTCATCGCTACTATCTGGCGCGTAACCCTGGAACAGGGAGTATGCATGCTCCTGATTGTCCGTCCTTCGAGCTGGATGATGCTGATAGTGGAAAAACCTCCTACGAGAATAATGTAATCCGGAACAAACCCGATGGCAGTATGAGCATAAAAATCCTTGCTCCACTCTCTCAGAAGGCCGTAGACAGAGCGGAAAGGGCTGAAACTGATATAGACGCCAAGGCTCCACCTCCAGCCCCGAGAAAGCCCGGTGAGAAGCGAGAGGGGATGTCTCTGTCAGGTTTAATGGCTTTTCTATGGGAAGAAGCAGAGCTTAATCGCTGGTACCCGTCCTTTGGTGGCAAAAGAACTTGGTATGTAGCCAGAAAACGACTCATGGATGCAGCACAGCGTATTGTGACTAAACGGCAAAACCTGTCAGATGTGCTCTACATGCCCGAGTTCTTCAACGAGAAAGACAAAGATGCCATAGAAGCTAGAAGGATTGAGACATTCAACCGGATCATGAAAAACACCTCATCGACCAACAAGTACATGGTCGTGATTGGCAGTATCCGAAAAATGAACATTCAGTCAGATGCCGTCTCGATCATGCTTGGACATCAAAAGGACAGTATCAAGTATTGGGGTGGCAAGCACATCGTGAGAAAACTCGAAGCATCACCGGTACCCAGCATTGTTGAAGATGAGAATGGTCTGAAACTGGTTTACACGATGATGGTGATCAGTCGAGATGATAATGATGTCCTACATATCCGTGACATCGGCTTTTTACCTGTCGATATAAGAATGATCCCTTCATACACCGATGAAGACCTGGAAATCTCGGACCGGCTGGTAGTAGAGCAAAGGACATTCATCAAAACCCTTCGCTATGATGGTTTCAGAGAAAAGGTACTACCAGAACATTTGCTGGTGGATACTGGAGAGACCGCTACGCCAATGGCCATCTTCCGAAACTTTGCCTCTGAAGCGGAAATAGAGGAAAGATTCAAGGCACAGAAACGGTGGAAAGAGACCTTTGGCCAATATTGGATCTGGGATATGGAAAAGCAGGGTAGCGAGATTCCACCCTTTCCGAAAAAAGCAGACTAAGCTGAAAGTATGGCCCTTTCTGATCTTCAGTAACTGACTGACTTTAAGGGCTTGCTTCACTTAACTCAAAATAATAGTATTGACGGTTATTAGGTTTCTCTACTCATCGCAATGATGAGTGAGAACTGGAGCTGACCCAGTTTTTTAGTCAGTCTCATGTACCCGGAGGGGAAATACGATTTCCCGTTCGGGGAGCAGTATTTCCAATTCGGGTTCTTCGTTTTAAAAAGGAGAAACCTAATGGAAGTACTAGATCAAACAGTCTGGGTTCATATCAACTACCGTACTTGGCAGGGCAAGAAAACGCTCACTCGCCAAGAAATCTCTCGGTACTCTGACCCCGACAAAACCCCACCAGAAGATCTGATCACTCCCGGTACCAAAGCGATTACTGATCCTGAACGGCTGAAGAAAATCACCAGCCTTGGGAAAAAAATCCACCGAGAATGTGAAAAGGTCTGTCTCAAGGCTTTCGGTGCCTATGGCACATCTTTGGAAGCAGGCGAGGCCTTAATGGCTCGTTTGCAAATCTTTAAGGATGAGCACAACGCACTGTTAAAAGAGTTTTTGGATAACTACGAAGCATCGAATGATGCCTGGGCCAGAGAACATCCCGAATGGGAAGAATGGCTTCGTAATTCCATGCTCAGCCGCAGCGAGATTGAGAACCGTTTTAAGTTTGAGTTTCAGGCTTACAAAATCTCAAGTGGTGGCGAAGGCGCACTCATGAATTACGGACTTGAACAAGAGCAAAGTGGCTTGTTCGGTCAGTTATTGTTGGAAGTCGAACGTATGGCTAATGATGCCTGGGAACAATCCTTCGAAAATCGGGATAAAACCAGTCAAAAAGCTTTACGCCCAATCAAAACCATCCTGAATAAGCTCGAAACATTGAGCTATATCAGTGGCAAGGTTGGGGTGCTGACAAACCGTGTAAAAGTGGTCTTGGATGCACTACCGAAGTCCGGCTTTATCGAGGGTGCGGATCTGTCCTCAGTATGTGGCTTGCTTAACCTGCTGTCTTCGTCTCGCAAGATGAACGAATACATCAAGCAGGTATCGGCAAATCAGTCACAGGTCGTAGATCAAGTGGTTGATACAGATGAAGAAGAAATTGTCTCCAGCCCAGAGCAACCGTCATTAGGCGATGATCTGGACAACGAGGCATGGGATGAGCCGGCAACGACTCAAACCTATCCTTCTGAACCTGTTCAACAGCCTGTTGCTCAACCAACCAGCTTTGCATTCTAAGGGAGGTAATTATGTCTAAAGAGATGATTCAATCGCTTCCCATTATCGCTAAGGCGTTGGGTCGCAACATGGGGGTGAAGGTCAAGCTGGATGCTGGACACCCAAGAACGGACGGTCAGGTTATTTATTTGCCATCGCTGCCGTTGAACGACCCCGGTGTGGAAGCACTGGGGTTGGGTTACATCATCCACGAGGCCGGTCATATTCGGTACAGTGACTTTTCCATTGATTACGGCAAGCTGACGCCCCTTGAGGCTAAGTTTGCTGGTGTATTGGAAGATATCCGTATGGAGCGGTGCGTTATCCGGGATTATCCCGGCGCACCGAAACGGCTTGCACAATTAGTGCAGCGCCTTGTCCAAAAAGGATTCTTTGAACCTGTCAGTGAAAATAGTCCACCGATCGCAGTTTTGGTTAAGTACATGCTCTACAAACTGAGAGCACATGTGCTGGGTCAACCTGCATTGGAACCGTATGCCCTGGAGGCTGAAGCTAAACTCACAGAACTGGTAACAGATATGGCCATGACACGGATTCGTAGTGTTATGGCACGTATCACCAGCTGTAAGGATGAAAGCGAAGTCGTAGAGCTTGCTCGCGAAGTTGCCCAAATCCTGAAAGAGGAAAGCGAACGCCAACAGCCACCTCAAAATAGTCAAAATCAAAACCCTCAACAGGGTAGTGGTTCTGATCAAAGCCAGAATCAAAGTCAGCCTGATGACGATGATGATGGACAAGATGACGATACAACATCAGACCAGAGCGATACCCCGTCTAGCGGGGACAGCGACGGTGAAGATGGTGATGATCCAAGCGATCAATCGTCGGACGAGTCAAATCAAGCGGAAAGTGATTCTGACGATGATGCAACTGACACCAGTAATGAAGGCAGTGCAGAATCAGATGAGGATTCAGATGACGACGCTGCAACCGCCTCTGGTGGTTCAGATGAATCTGATGATGAAACTGACCCAGCGTTTGAAGCGGCCAAAAAGACCATGAAGGAAATACTGGAGTCCGACGCGGATACTCTGGATGACCTACCAGGTGACATTAGTGATGCCTTTGAAGAGCTGCTGACATCAGAGCTTAAAGAAGCATCCGAACGGGGTAATGCCCCAGTCAGCATGCAACCTACAGCAATGAAGGATAGTGTGCAGCCTGGAGATCACCAGAAAGCTTTGGACCAAGCAGAGGCAGCTACATCAGCTCTGCGTTCCCGGTTGATCCAATTGGTTCAATCCCAGACCAAAGCGAAGCGTAGAACTTCACGACATGGGAGAAGACTGAATGACCGTAAATTACATCGTATTAAGTCAGGCAATACACGGGTCTATAAGTCAGTCAGTCGCAAAAAAGCAGTTAATACAGCGGTACAGGTGTTACTAGATCGTTCCTATTCGATGACTGAAGGGATGGGCGTAGCATCTTTATCAACACTGGCATTGACTGCAGCGATGAAGAAGATACCGCATCTTAGTGCTGGGGCAGCATTCTTCCCCGGCATGAACAGCTCAGCAGCGACGGTTTTGACCAGTCATGATGAGCAGATGTACCAGACAGCGGGATATTACCCGAGGGTGAGTGCCAATGGTTCTACACCACTGCTGGAGGCCTTGATGTGGTCGGGTGATTCATTAGTTGAGCGAAAAGAGGAACGAAAAGTCCTGATCGTTATTACTGATGGCACACCGGATGGCTTTGATGATTGTAGAGAAGCCATTAAAGACCTCAGAAGAGCTGGTATCGAAGTCTATGGACTGGGTATTGATGTAAACCTGGACATGATGACTGAACTCTTCAACGGTGAAATGACAGTGATTCAAGAGGTGGGAGAGCTTGCGCAAGCAACATTCTCACTGCTTGAAAACAAACTGATTGCGGCTTAGAAAGCGTAATCAAAACCGTCTCTAACCGTTGATACACCAACTTAAACGCCCTCCGGGGCGTTTTTTTTTGGAACCGACTCTGACCAATATCCGGTTCTCCGTTGAGGCATATCCCCAAAACTTCTTAAATGCTTGCATGAAAAAGAAGAAAGGCTACCTGTCTGCCACCACGATTGCTCAAAGAAGCTTTTGTGAAAAACAAATGATTCTGGACAAGCGGTTCGGTAAGCAAGAGACAGACATACAGCGGCAGCGCAAAGAACGCGGTGATGAAGAACATCTCCGTCACCATCTGGTGGCTAGAAAATTCGGCACACCGAGAGACTCTCGCTGTTTTATAGCAACCGAACTCTATGGCAATACCGCCCCCCAGACAGAAGCCCTTCGTGTGTTTAGGGATTCAAGACTGCTGACATGCCTGCCTGGGCGTCTTTTTACCAAAGTGTATTACGACGTATCGCCCAGCATTGTTCATCTGATGAAAAAGTCACCGACCACAAAGAAAGTCATCAAGTTTGTTATCGATCGAATTGTTAGAAGGATAAGTCACTAATGGAGTTAGTGGAGTTACTGATTCTGTGCTTTTTTCTTGTTCTTGGCCTGTATGGACTTGATGCCTATCGCCGTGAACAGCGTCGTCGTTTCATCCTAAAAGAACGCATGCCAAAAGAGCTGCAATCTGCCCGATTAGCACTTTCCGAGTCTTACATTTCAACTGACGCTCCAAGAAAAATGCACGGCGCTCTGGACCAGTTCTACAGGCTGACTGATGGGGTTCATGTACTTGTTGATACCAAAACTCGTGATCAACAGCGAGTCTACCGAAAAGACATTGTTCAGCTCTCAGTTTACAGCCTCATTCTCAGACGAAACGGCTACAAGGTAGCCAATTACGGATATGTACGTGCTGTCAGCCCTGAAGGCATCAACTACATCAAAACACCATTATTGAACGATGAAGAAACCGTGTGGGAATACGACCGCACCGAGCAGGTTTTATCGAAAAAAGTAACACCTATGGCAGCTGAGCATAAGGGCATGTGTGCTTCCTGCCCTCAGCAAATCAATTGTGACCAGTGGCGCTTTGCCAGCGGCCAATAATCAAGGAGAAGCAATGAAAACTAAGCTTTTAATTTTGCCACTACTTTTAGCAACAAATGCTCAAGCATCTGATGCGTTGTTGCCAAGTGATGATTCAGTTTACTACTCGGACAAGAGAGTTCGGTACACATCCAAGCTGGGTGAAATTGAGACAGCTGAAGAAAAAGTCGCACGTTTCAAAAGAGAACGTGAACTGGCCAAAAAGCAGGCAGAAATAGAAGCTAAACAGAGTGCTATTGAGGCCGAGCGTGAGGCAAAAATGCACGTTGCCGAAGCAGAGCAAAGACGCCTGAAAATGCCACTCAGAGAGCTTAATGAAACCATCAGTATCTCATTCCGTGACAAGTCACTGCCATCCAGTATCCGCTCAGTAACCCCACCAGGCTGGGTAGTGGACCTTCAGATTGATGAGAGTCTCTTCAAAACACAAGTCAGCTTTAGTGGTGAAACGACATACCTGCAAGCCCTCAGAGACATCCTAGAGCCGCAGGGACTGACTTTCCTTGCATACCGAAACATGAAGCCAAAACCACTCATCGTAGTAACTCACGGGGGCAGCAAATAAATGAAAAAAACCATCGCAGTAGCTATAACCCTTGGCCTTTCCGCATGTGCAATGCCTCCAGAAAAGGCTGTAGAAACAACTAAGCTGGATCAAATTCCGAATGCAAAGCCCGTGAAACCAAGAACTAGTAATTACGTAAACATTACTACTGCCAAAAAAATTGTTCTGGATGAGCGGGTAACAATTAATCTGCCTCGTATTGCTGTCATGGATGCGCTTACCCATCCGGCAGCGCTAACTAATGCCAATGTTGTAGCCCTCGACTCCGGGGTTAATCTCGGCATGAAGATTGGTGTTCGTGCTCAAAACTCCAAAATTAGCGATTACATCAGACACATTGAAGGTACGACAGACTACACAATTGATGTCGTCCAAAACTCAGATGGTGTAGTTCTGAATGTCGCATCAACCATGACAAAATCATGGGACTTGGCAGCATTATCTGACATGCCAACAGCAACAACACGATCTGGATTTTCAGCTACATCCAATAGCTCTGGTGGTGGAAGTGGTGCCGGTGCAGTTGGTGGCAGCTCATCTGGTTCTTCTTCTCCACAAAATACGGGTTCGTATCAAACAAAAAGTGCGAGTGGCACCGAAATCGTCACCACCCGTGAAGATGAGACCTGGAATTCTTTGATCCTGGACGCAAGAAGGATTTTAGGACTGCTCGACGAAGAGGATGACAGCAGTTCTGGAAGCAACAACTCTCAGAATCAAATGATGCCCAAGCTTGAGGAAGGTGAGGACCCAATCGATTTTCTGAATAATTACAGCCAAGCTATCGATGAGGACATGAACCCATACTTCGATGAGCCGTGGGTTGTCGGTAATAAGCGCCTTGGCAAAATAACCGCATATGGCAAGCCAAGTGAAATTAAACGTCTTGATGAGCATTTCAGCCGCCTAGTTGAGGAAAGTCAACGTCAGGTTCATTTACAAGGTGCGATTCTGGACATCAAAACTACCCGTGGCGAAGGTTATGGTGTTGACTGGGACGCCATCTACCAGAGTGATGACGAAAGCTTGAGTCTTTCAGGACAGGCGACTCAAGCCCTGTCCATAGTGGACGGAGGAAGCTGGTCAATCGCAGCATCTATTCCGTTCGGTAACCTGAGTCTTGATGCACTGCTTCAATCTCTTCGTGAACAGGGTAGCGTTACAGTCCAGAGTCAGCCGCGACTTACCGTTACTAACGGCTATACAGCATACCTGGGCTCAACACAGGAGTTCTCTTTCGTTTCGGGTGTCGAGTTCTTACCACTGACTTCAGGTGGTGACGGTAATGTTGCTTCGGATACTGCTATCACTACCACGCTCTCTCGGGTAAATGTCGGTATCAAGATTGCCGTCACACCCAAGATGCTTGATAACGGAAAAATCCTTGTAGATATCGTTCCTATTCTGAGTTCGATTCAAGGGTTCACACCGATCAAATCTGCCGGTGAAATCTTTGAAACCCCCAATATTGCTCTGCAGGAGCTGGCAACACAGGTAATAACCACGAGCGGGACCCCGATATATCTGGGTGGTCTCATCATCAATCGTGTTCTGCAAAATGCCAAGAAGCTGCCAATCAAAAACCAGGCCATTGCAGACGCACTGGGTGGAGCCAAATTTGAGCAGGAAAATAGTGAGCTATTGATTGTCATAACGCCGCAGGAAGTTGGCGCATGATATCAGTTAACACGCCAATCACTATTGAGGGGAAGCAGTGCATTCTGATGCGTGATCTGTTGGGGGATGCTCCCAACAGCAAGTACACCAGTCAGTCTCAGAACACTCTGCAGGTTTGGTATGAAGAGGAAGCGCTTCGAGAGACCAGAGAAGCGCATCCAGACACCCCCGTTTATGGCTTTTGGCAAACACTGATAGCCTCGGGACTGATAGATACCAAAAAACCGCTCCAGTATATCTTCACGACAGAAACAAGGGATTTTGGCTATTACCTTTACAGCAATAACAGCCTTTTACACACAGGCTCTTTATTCAACGATGAACTACAGCGGCTGCCAGGCCCTGCAATTGCAGATGGTATTTCACTAGCCGATGGAGAAGAGATAACTGTAGATCCTACAGAGCTCAAACTACCTCAATTTCCCTTAAGAACGCATAAGGAAAGAATCAAGGCCGCAGCTGAAAGTAAGAAAAAGTCCCAGCAAAGGGCTTTCTTGTCAATTAGCGCTATTGTGGCTGCCGGTCTGCTGGCTGATACAGGGCTTGCCTATCAGCACGAGGAACACATGGAAGCCTTCAAAAAGGCCAACACCGAGCTCCACATCGCTGAGCAAACCCTTGACGCCATCAACAAACGAAAGCTCGTGGACTGGCCAAACCAGAAAGCATCTCTATCAGATCTTTACCAGATCAGCAGCCTGCTACAGAACAGCAAGCTGTCAGGCGAAATTACCTTTCTCCCCAATAAAAGCTCTGTTATCGAAGTCAGTGAAATACCCAACCGTAATATCAAGCTGAATTTATTGGCTGAAAAAGGAATTGAATTCAAATTGCCATCCGCCAATAAGACCTTAATTGAATGGGTGAACGATGATCAGTAAATCACTACTTCAGATGTTGACGATCGGGATTACTACCGTTGGTTTGACAACTTTTTACGTGGCCAATGAACACGCAAATAGAGACTTTCCGAATATCGAGAAAGTTAAAAACATGACTTCTTTGATTAATAAAGAAATCACTAAAGCCAATCAGAGAGAGGACCTGCCTGAGCTCTCTGAAACTTGGCAGTCCATCACATCGATTGCATCAGTATATGGCGTCAAAGTTTCAGCATTAGATGAGGCTAAAGCTGCGGGTATGACTGAAGCTGATATTCCTGGTGGCACCCCGTGGTATGGCGTTATCCAGGGCAAGACAAAAAATGTCGCCATCGCAGCAATGAACATTCAACGGGCTGTACCGATTATCTATGGCGCAGCGGCATTAGATAACGATCTGACAGGCCTAAGCTTTGCTGCACTCGGATCAACCAACACCAGCAATTAAGAGGGCGATATGAGACAAAAACTACTGACCATCCTGATTCCAACTCTGATGATGACAACAGGACTTAATGCCTATGCAGATAATCCTTCTGGACTCACTGAAGAACAGATTCGTCATGAAAAAGAACTTTCAGAACTGAGAAAGCAAAAAGAGATTCTGGATATCAAGCATGCACAGGCGGTACTTCTCAGAGATTGTCAGGAGATGGGAATTGATTGTAGAAGCAAGGGTTTAAATGTCATTGATCATGAGGAAGAAAGCTTCATTAAAGATATCAATGATATTGCCACTCGGTCTGCGGCCACTGAAATGCCTTCATTCACTCCTGATGTCAGCACTAAATCGCACGTACCGAAGCTCGAAGCGATTCAAAACTCCAGTGCCCAGCTAAGTCAGTCCGGAGAGTCTCATTGGGCTATGGTTGGCGACACAGTGGGCGACTGGAAAGTGGTGCATATCGATGCTTCTAAAGTTCGTATTAAGCACGAAGTCAACTCTGAAACAAAAACCCTAGTATTGAATTGGTGATCATATGTCAGGAACAGAACAGTTATACAGACACGTTATTGAAGAGCTGATACAGCTTGGGGTTACAGACTCCGTTAAGTCATCTCATTGGCCTATACCAGATAGTGATGAGGCCATTTATCACTCTTTGCTTGAAGAAAATATTTCTGCCAAAGAAATTGCACAGGTGTTCTCCAAACTCCAGCGGAAACCCATTTTCTCCGGAGATGAAAAGGATTTTGAACACTCTGGAGATGGCTGGGGGATCATCGATGAAACTCTGTATATCGTTAACCCCTATGGCCACACAATGGAAGAAATGCTTGAAGAAAGAGCCAAAAATAAAGTCTCTTTCAGCAAGACAGGCATTTTGGAAGGGTCGGCCTCGGTAATCATCAATCAGGCAGCGAACAAAACGCAGCTCGATAAAAGTATCAATGAAATGCTGGAAATGGCTTTAGAGGCTGGTGCCAGCGATATTCATATTGCTCCGAGAACACGAAAGCATCTTTCTATTCAGTTTCGTTCTGATGGTGTGATTAAACCCTACCAGCATAGTGTCTCAATGGATGAATACTCGGACTGGTCTAACAAGCTGTTAGGCCGTGCCGGGAAGATAGGTGGTAAACCTACAAAACCTGTCGATCTGAAGTTTAACTATCAATGGAAAGATAAAGATATCCAGGTTCGACTGGCAGCATCTCCAGTGATTAGTGGTGGTGACCCCTATTACTACTTTGTTCTCAGACTTCTAAATCCAACCGGTCAACAACGCAAGCTGGAAGACATCGGCTTTCCTAGAGTAGAACTCGATACCCTGAACTCACTCTGCCGTTCCCCCAAAGGTCTTGTGATCATTACTGGCCCTACCGGCAGCGGTAAAACCACCACTCTCTACGCAATGTTACAGAGAGTGCAGGAATTGCGTCCAGGTGACTCTATCCAGACACTGGAGGATCCCGTAGAGGTTGAGCTCCAGGGTATTCAGCAGACGCAAATCAACGTGAGTGCCGGCATGACCTTCGCAGAAGGTCTTCGAACAAAGCTCCGGCAAGACCCTGATGTCATTCTGGTTGGGGAGTTAAGGGATCTGGAAACAACCAAGCTGGCAATTGAGGCATCAATGACAGGTCACTTGGTCTTTGCCACCCTCCACACTAACAGCGCTGTGCAGGCTATTTCTCGACTCACCAATATGGGCGTAGACCCTTCCACGCTGGCTGACTCGCTCCTGGCTGTTTCGGCACAACGCATGGTGAGAAATGTTTGCCCTCATTGTAGTAGCGAAGAAGAGTTTGGTGAAAAGCCAAGTGTTTCTGAGAGATATTCCAGCTTAAGAGGAGCCCCACAGCTTGGCGATCCAATCAAGGTGGCGAACATTAATGGCTGTGATAGTTGTGATGGCGGTTATCAAGGTCGCAGCCTCGTATCTGAGCTGATGATCATTGATCCATGGACTCAGAAGCAGATCCTCCAGGGCACTTCAGCAACCGTTATTGAAGAAAAGCACAGGAATCACCAATACGCAACGATGTGGGATAACGGCATCCAAATGGTGAGACGCGGAAAAACCACAATCAGTGAGCTTGAATCCCGTTTATCACCCTTAACCAGTTACGGCGAACATTTTACCTATGGCCGTGAAACCAACCTTCTTTAAAACCCGGGACTATCTAATGCATAAAACAGTAAAACACTCTCAAAAAGGCTTCACTCTCATTGAATTGATGATCGTAGTAACCGTGCTTGCCATCCTCGGCACTATTGGCATGAGGGGCATGAATGCATGGATTGGCGGGGCGAATGTCGACGTTGCCACTTACTTTGTAGAACGTGATTTTTTATCTTCAGTAACTCAGTGCTATCGAATTAACCGCGGATACGGAAACTGCGACAAGCCTGAGCTGACACGTTATGGCCTTAGTGATCAGACTGCCTGGGATACTGATTGGACTGTAAATGTCGCTGGAAACACGTTTACTCTGACATTGCCCGTCCCTGACGATGATGATGGTGAAAACCTTGCCACTCGGCTGAATGCCTCTGAAGTAGAGCACATCAACAACGCCAACTTCGCCGGCGATAATGTGACTGTGACACTGGTAATGCCCTGATGCAGTTTCTCGTCAATATCGAGCAATTAGATGGCAGCGCTCGAATACTCTTGATGGAAGCTGATAGCCGGGACGAACTCTACGATAAACCGGGTCTTTCTGACTCCATCAAGGGTGTCTGGGATATTCCATTCGGCCTTAAATTAGGCTCCAGCAAGCTGAAGCCGGCCGAGCAGCTATTGCTGGTAGCTCAGGTAGCAACACTCGTTGATTCAGGTGCCAATATCGCACGAGGCATTCAAGAGATTGCTGAGAGCACGCCTTTTCTCAAAAAGCACATGCTTGATCCACGTATGGAGCATGCTGCACGTATCTCTGAATACCTTGAGATATTTGGAGTCAGCGAGAACGTAATTCTGCTTGTCCGTTCAGGCGAAGAATCAGGAAGGTTAAGTGAAGCGGTCAATGTGGCCGTTGAAAACATTGAGCAAGACATTGAGCTTAGAAAAGCCACTGGAGCAGATCTCAAACTGGGCTTAACCTATCTACTTGCTGGCACCATGTCGGTATTGGTTCTAAGCCTTATTCTCGGTGGTCCTGCTCAACAAATCATCGACGTGCCGCAACTCAAAGAGAACGGCGCCACTCGTCTTATCGTGGATATCAGAGAGTTTCTAACCGAACATACAACCATTTTCTTGCTTCTTAATGTAGCTGCGTTTGCGGGTATCAGATACTTGTGGAATGAGGTTCCGGGATTCAAGATGGTATGGGGTATTAAGCATCTTGATGATCTTCTTAAAGCGCGCCGGTCTGCAAACTTTCTGGCTGCATGGATGCCTCTGTTCTTTTCTGGGTTTGGTCCTGATAAATCACTTTCGCTGATTGCTAAAAGCTACAGTGGCACAGCCAGAAAAGCTGTTGAATCGATCATTGAAAATGTTGAACAGGGCTCAACCATCCCGCAAAGCTTAAATGATAAGTATTGGTCTCCGAGCTTTATTGTTGGCATGAAAGCCTTTGACTCAGCACATGATGAGGCTAGACGTAATCTTCTTGTTCGAATCAAAAACATGTTGATTACGGAAATCTTTGTGACAGGCAAACGCTTTTCAAGCCTGGCTCTTCGAATTGGTATGTTGTCAGCTGTTTTGACCATCTTTCTTATCGCTGCTGGCTTTTATGCGCCGATGCTGCTGTCTCGGGGTGGGTAATGAAAGGCTTCACGCTGATAGAACTGCTTATCGTCACATTAACGCTCTCTATCTTAGCTGTTGTTGGAATGCCAGTGATTGAAGATGTGATCAACTCACACAAAATCACTGCGACCGTAGAGAAAATGAAAACAATTGCTTCTGCATCCGATATAGCCAGAAGGCTGCCTGGTGGAGATAGCTTTAATACTGTTGATACTAGCGTTATAGCGGCTCATCTCAATAACTATGATGCCAACACATTGGGTATGCCTGTGGTTCCTATGGTTTCCGAGTGGGGAGACAACTATAAGGTAACCACCACTAGCCGATACGCCGCTGTCAGCGTTTCTATTCCGTTCAGCAATGTCTCACCATTTGAGTCTATTGCAATACCAAACGGCCCCAATACAACTTTGATAGTGAGTCACCAACCCACCGGGAATAACCACTCGGCCGCACTCGGCTCCAAGTTCAACAAACATTTCTTATATCTGGAGTGAATTCATGACTAATCGGAATACTTTCAAACAGTCAGGTTTCACTATCTTCGAGCTGGTGATAGTTATGACAGTCATCAGCATATTAGCTGCACCCTTTGTGTATCAGCAGATTCAGCAGTTTGAAGAAGACCGAATTGAGATCACCGTTGCTGAGATTAATGATCTCTTTCAGTCTGCCCAAGGTTATGCTGCAGAGGAAGGTGATGGAGATTGGCCCAGTGAAGTTGATAATTGCGCCTCTGCCATTACAGAAATGCAGAACCAGGGCTATTTAATGTCTTTTTCTGTGACAACTCCTTTTGGGACGAATGTAACGACAAGCTGCACAACCGGTAATGGTAAACGCTTCATTGTGACTGTCGATGCAGTGACGCAAGGAAACGCCGAACTCCTGGATGGCTATCTACCTTCCAGCACCGTTGCTGGAAGCATTGTGACTGTTTCCGTTCCCATGCCGGCAGCTATCCCCGCACTCTTACATCTGTTGCCTCGTGATGGTTCACGCGAAATGACTGGTGACTTAGATATGGATGGTAACGACATATTAAATGCCAACCAAGTTACCACCGAAACGGTACTCTTGAATTCAATTGTCACAAAGGGTAATGCCTGTGCTACCAACGGTTTGGTTGCCAGAGACAACAGCGGTAGGCTGCTGAGCTGCGTTAACGGGCAATGGGCAGGTGCTGAAGGAACCCCAGCAATGATGGTGGCCTATTTTAATAGCGCAACCTGTCCAGATGGCTGGGTGGTTTCCAATGGTGCAAATGGGACTCGTGATGTCCGAGGGACTTTTGTTAGAGCTTTAGATCTTGGCAGAGGGTTGGATGCTGGAAGGACTCTGGGAACTTATCAAGAGGACCGTATGCAGCGTATCCAGGCTACTGCTAGGTTTGTTGTTGAAGCTAGTCGAGGTGTAGTCGGAAGCACTTCTGGGGCTTTCACTCGCTCCAGCGTGACTGGTGCTGCCCCACAAGGCGGGAGCTACCCAACATCGGCAGGTAGGTACCTTCATTTTGACAGTGCTCTTAGCACTAGAACTGGTCCAGAAACTAATCCTAAAAATGTCGCGCTGCTGGCGTGTCAAAAACAACCGTAGAGAAGAAGTAGAGTTATGGAAGATCAATTAAATGATGTGAAACTATTTGAGGACTTCGCCATCCTCAGTTACGCGGGAAAACATGACATTGTTAAAGATGGTGAGCGCTGGAAGGATCTGCAATCTATCTATCGAGTTATCATGTCTCAGCATCGTCCTGAAGAGACGACCAGCGCAAGTGATGCATCCATTGTTTGGGAGGGTGACAGATGGAGATGCCATATCTTCCATAGCTCTCGCGGCTGGGGATGTGCTATGAGAAGAAACCCCTCAGAGATCCCACACCTTCAAAACGACCTTGGTTTTGAAATCGAGAAATTGACATCCTTAGCCAAGACCTCAGGACTCATACTGATTGCCGGCCCTACTGGAGCTGGCAAAACAACCACGATGGCTTCTCTTATCAACTACTTATCTCACAACAATGAACTCGGTGATACTGTCACCATCGAGGAGCCCATTGAATACTCTTACCATGATCACTTGATCTGCCAACGTGAAGTGGGAATCAATGTTGGCAGCTTCCATCGTGGAATTCACGAGGCCATGAGACAGTTCCCAAGAAACATCGTCATCGGTGAAATCAGGCATCCGAGTACTGCTGAAGCAGCTATTCAAGCCGGTCTAACCGGTCATCGTGTTTTCGCAACCCTTCACGCAGAGAACATTCAAGAAGTCGTTTCCAGAATGTTTGCATTACTTGATGACCAACATGATGAGCTTCTTCCACAAGCCCTCAGTGGCGTTGTATGCCAGCATCTTGTCCATAGCGTTACCGGGAAAACTCATTGTGTATATGAAACCTTGGAAGTCACACACCAGGTTCGTAGTGTTCTTGCACAAGGCACATCAGCATTGCCACGTCTGGCTCACGAGATGTATCAACAGCGACGTAAATCACTCTCTGAATATGCGAAGTCTTTGGTCATTTCAGGTCACCTCATGCCGGAGGAGACCGCCCGCTGGGAGGTGGCTTAACATGCGCTACAAATCACTTGGAATGAGCTGTCTTCTTTCTCTCATAATTTCATTTCCTGCCTCGGCAAAAAGCTATGAGGTTAAGCCAGGAGATAACCTTTGGAATATTGCAAGTAGATATACTGAGGGTAAGGTGACCACTCATCAGATGATTGCTGCCATCCATGACCTTAACAGCAGTAAACTTGGCAATAGTCTGGACAGCATTTATGCCGGCATGAAGTTGGAGATCCCAAGCATCGAGATGGCCTCTGGAGCTGACTCGTCAAAAGCCACTAGTCTTTTGGCAAGAAACAGCGAAGGAGCTTCAGTTAACAAAGCTCAGGCCGAAGCCATTTTGCACAAAATCAACAATATCGAGAAAGAAATAAACCAGGTGATTAGTGACATTCAATCCACCAAAACAGCTTTTCAAAACGGCCTGAACAACTAAACTGTGAACACTTGAGTTTGTGATACATATGCTCTACATTCCTCTCAGATACTATGTTGAGCAGGGATGTCATGAGCGATTGGTGGTATGTAGTTAAAAACAAGAAAAAAGGCCCTGTGACCTCAGAAGAGGTTAAGGGCCTTTTGCTTTCTGGAGAGATAGATGAAAAAACTCTTTTCTGGAAAGAGGGGATGGAAGAATGGAAGCTGCTCAAGGACACAGAATACTTACAGGACATTCCCGCTCAGTTACCACCGCCGATTCCGAGCAAACCTTTAAAGAAACCGGAAGAATATCCAGCTGCAGGAGCCTTTAGGCGCTTCTTCGCCAGGCTTTTTGACTTCTGGTTTGAATCCACACTATTGGTCGCGATCTTATACTTTTTCCCGCCCGAAACGCATTATGGTTTGTGGGGATGGATGGAGCTAAATGAACTCGCATTGTCAGTCGCAGTACCTATCATGCTGATGCCTGTACTCCTGCTCCTCGATTCAATCATCCACAAACTCTTCGGAAACACTCCCGGCAAGGCCTTGCTTGGCATTTTCATCCTGGACAGCAATACCCAGCGCTTAAGTGGCTTTGCCCATTTTGGTCGTAACTTATATGTCTGGGGAATTGGGATGGCTTTTTTCATCCCTTTAATCGCCCTATTTACCATGGGATATCAGGGATTTCGGATAGGCAAGGGGAAACGCTCTACTTATGATGAAAAGCTTAACTACCGTGTTCTTGCCAAGTCACCCGGCTGGATAAAGCCCATCATCTTTGTAGTTTTGCTTATGGCTATGGTGGTCGGCTTGAACATGCACGATCAATACTCATCATTCCACAACTCTGCAAAAACCACAGCTGAACCTACCGAAGAGAGTGGCTTTGATTTCTCCATGCTCACCTTCCCATGGACCAACCCTGTCTCAAATAAAAAAATTGAGGTCAGCTGGTACTGGAATAAAGATGTAGAGCTTATTGATACAAAGATTGGAGATATCCATCGATTTACCGCATCAAATGAGAAAGCAACTATCCTTTATTCCACCACTGAGCTTGATAATCACACGATTGAGAAACAAATTGAGCTCACCATTCACCATGCATTGAAAATCGAACTAGATGACAGTTTCATGAGTGAAGCACCTTATGATATACGGCAAGACAAAATCACAGGGCACAGATATTGGTATGGAGAAGGTGAACTCGATGAGCAGGAGGGATTTGAAGCTCGCATCTTCATCTTGGAAAACAAACAGCATGTCTGGACGGTGATCTCTATCTATGATGTATACAATCAAGAGGCATGGGAACAAACAATTGAACTCGAAAGAGAATTAGTTGGCTCTATTCCTGGAACAAAAACCAATTATTTTGCTTTGAACCCATAAAAAAAACCCACCAAGAAGGTGGGCTAACACGAGAGAAAACAATGAAGCTGAGGTAAAACTACTGAAGCTGAGACTCAATCTGTGCAGTGCGTTTGCTCTGCATATCTGAGAAGTTCTGTGCGGTGCCACCACCGAAAGTGAAAGTAACAACAACTAATCCGAGTACGACTGAAGAAATAGCGAGTTTCATATGAGTGCCCTTTAAGTATCTGTGAGTGAGAGATACGGGGCAGTAAGAGGAGGTCGCACAACACGGGACGTTCTTACTGTCCCGTGTAGGGGTGGATCAAACGGATCGAATGAGCCACAAACAAAAAAACCGCACGCAAAGGATGATCCTTTGCTTTGCGGTCTTTTTGTTATCGTTCACCACCAGTGATGATGAACCTAAGAGTCTCTGAGGAGAGATTTAAGTAACACTCTAAGGAATGAATCTCAGACTGTCAACTTTGCCCATTTAAACTCCACTCCTCTGCCAATCTGGTCGAGAGTTCACACCAGCAGCTTACTATATATAATGAGTGATACAGACATTAAAGGAAGTAGCATGGCCACAAAAAAGGAAGCAATAGCAGCACTCAAATTAAAACGCGGTACCCTTGTAGAAGAATCCACAGATGATGCATGGATTGTCTTTCTTAAGGCACCAGTTGGACGAGTGTGGAGTGATTTTGGGGGACATAAGAAATCAATATTTGCACTCATTTCCGACAATAAAGCTGAATTCTGGGATTCAGTTCTAAACGATATTGAAGATCTAGGCTTGGCCATACCTTGTGACGTTCATTCATGTGTTGAGTGGAATCTAACTGAAGGTCATTGTGAATACTGGCATGATATGGGCACTAGTGACGAGCACTAAGCTGTTAAAGTTATTGAGTAATCAATCTGGAGAGCCTTTTCCTCGCTCTCGCTCATTGCGATGCTTGTGGTACTCAGCCATAGCACCTTTCTTAGCATCAATTCGTTTTGCATAGCGCACCGGCATGGCTGGTGATTTCCAATCACCAACTACCATCAATTGAGGCAGAGTGGCGCCATCAAGTAGTAGCTCCTGGGCAGCACCAACACGCGTTGAGTGAGCGGAGATATCTTTAAATAAGTAGCCAGAACGTTTGGCCAGATTTTTAAAGATTCGGGCCACCCTGTCTTTATGCATGTGTGTAAGGATGTGGTTTTTTGCATCAACGGATCTGAATACGAGACCGGAATCTATGCCGGCAGCATCCAACCACTCATGTAAGTAATCAACGGTTCTTTGTGACAGGAAACGATAACTACCTTCACCTTCCTGGTCGGCCTTATGAAATGGTACAAAGACCTCAGCGTTTCCTGACTCCTGATCAAAGTGAATATCACTAAGCTCAACCCGGACCAGTTCGGAGCAACGCATCATTGAGTCAAACGCAAATGAAATAAGCGCTTTATATAAGGTGTCCCGCAACGAGTCATCGAGACGGGCCACGATATTCTCCAGCATGTCGTATTTCATTGGTGCGGCCTGACGCTGACGATTCTTACCTAGGTATTTCTTGCGTATTGCCTTCAGTGCCATGGTGACACGCTTGGTCTGTGCTGGATTTTGAAGCTCACGGCCAAACTGATAGTTTTTAGTAACATCCCGGGCTGATTCAATGGCCACATCATGGAAGTATTTCAGTGAAGCGACATACCTGGATAACGTATTCGTGGATTTGAATGGCTCCATGACCTGAATAGGTGTATCGGAACCTTTTACCTTCTTATATATAGGTTCGCCTGTTTTTTTATCGACCTTTGGCTTTTCAGCCATGCTCCACAAAAACTTCTCGATGGTGTCCGGTTCGCATGGGATCGGATTCGTACCCTCCGGTAGATGTTTTTCGCACCAGGCAGAGAAAACTTTGTAGTCAGCAGCACGAGCCCGATTAGTATTATCAGCAAAACTTAACTGATAAACCTCAATCCGCTCTTTGATTTGTTCCGTCAATTCTGCAGGAAGATTTTTTAGACCTTCAGCTATCGAAAGAGACATCTGACACCTATATCGAAAAAGTCACTCAAATTTCTGCTAATAAACGACTAAATACAAAAAGCCGATATCCGCAGCATATAGTCTGATAATTACACTTATCAGACTACCTGTCAAAATCGAAATTATCTCTCCAGGTTGATTACAGACAATTGCATTACTTTTTTTGAGGTTCTAGTCTCGAACTGAGATTTCAGTCCTGATTTAAGGAAAGGATAAAACTATGTCTTTCTGGTTTGGATTAAAAGCTGTCCCTGATGGAAAGCCAGTAGCATGTGGGCCTTACGAAACAGTGGAACAAGCTAATGCTGATCGCATAAAAATGAGAGGAGCACATACAGACGTATCTCCCTGGTACGCTGCTGAAAATGAAGAGGAAGCTGATGCGAAGGCGAAATGGAAGTTCGATGAGGGTGTTCTTTCTAAGCTTGAGTAAAAGCATGCCCTGCATTCCGATGAAACACTAAAAGTGTGTTTTATGCTGAGCAAGCATCAGTGAATCAAAAAGCTCATCGTATTGAGTCGCATCTGTCACGCCCTGTCCAAAGTCTAGGACCTCTCCTGAATACAGCATGAATGAAACTCCGGAGTAGTTTGCGATGAAGCTCACCACGTCTTTCATGGGGATCGTGAAATAGTGTTGTCCTCTATCATCACCAGTATTAAAAAAGCTGGTTAGACCTTTCTTTCTTTTATAAAGGTGTAGCAGGAGATTTTCTTGATTAGCTTCGACTTTCTGAAAACTTGACGTTATCTCACGATTGTTATTTGAAACACACGCCAAAATTATGATGAGCGAATCCAGGCTGCTTTGACTATTTAACTCAAATGGTGAGGCAAAGTTGCGTTTCTTAAAGTAGCCATTTTTTGATAAATATCTCGTGTAACTTTTAAAGGCAGCTTTATCAAAGTCATTATGTATTCTGTCATCGAACCGTATCTTGGCCTCAAAGTCAGCAGTCCTTAGACGGTCAAACTTGTCATTTACATCTATGTTTAGCAGGCTATTGAGCGACTGTTCAATCTCGTCCTGAGCAAAAAAATAACTTCTGTCGTCTGTTACGATCAGATCAATGCCACCACGATGATGCCATCCGAGCTGCGAATAATTCATACCTGCTCCCCAATTTCCATCATATTAGGCTGGTAATGCTATGAGACCTTACCATATAGGATTAGGCAAATTTCGAGCTAACATCCCACTATGTCATTGACAGCCCCACTACCCTGCCCTACCCTCACCTACTTTCATCAAAACTATTTTTATGCTTAAGCTCATCGCAGATATCGTTGGTAGAAATTCAAGTGGTGAAATCTGTCACCCATACCAGTTCACCAGAAAGCCACATGCCGGCCTTTATTCGTATAGCTTTGAAGGTAATCAGGAGTATCAGTATTGTGATGAGGCAGAACTGAGAAAATTGGTAGAAGCCGGAAGATTCAATTCCAAAGGCACAATTCGCATGGTTCCCAAAGAGGATGTAAACCTAAAGCGATCTGGTGCTATGTCGGTTCTGAAATATAAGGACAAGTTCTTGCCATTATGACTTCACGACCACCTTACCCTATCACCTTTCCTACTCAACTCAGAGACGCTTTATCCCACCTAAAAAAACTTACTGGAAATGACTTTCCGATGCAGCAATTACTGGTACTACTGGATATCGCTGCAAACCCGGACACTTCATCTGGTGAAGTAGCTAAGCGCCTAGATATGACCAGCACGAGTGCGTCACGAGCAGTAGCCGCCTTAAGCAGTTTTTCGTGGACCAAGAAATCGGGATATGGACTTGTCTCCAAGACTGAAGATCTTATGGAGGGCAGGAGAAAAAACCTCAAATTAACTCCGGAAGGAGAAAACATCGTTGCATCGATGTATTTCCCCTTCTCATCCTAAAGTTGCACCTTGACCATCTCATTGCCCATAAAAAAGGGGTACTTTAAGTACCCCTCTCTTTCTTTAGGTTTGATAACTGCTCAATTCATCAGCTTATCAACAGGTACAAATATCTCTGTGAGTTTCCAGTCAATAAGCCCTCTCCTTCTCATAATAAATCGGGCCTGGTCATCATCATCGTTCACTTCGATGACAAACTTATTCAGAGACTCATAATACATATCAGCATTTTCAAATGGCTCTGGGTCCACATTGTCATGGTCTCGTTCAACAGTATCCTCACCTTGCATAAACGCTGATTCTTCACCCTCCATCATCTGGATGAGACCGGCTGGCGTGACATACGTATCAACCATCTTATCAACCATGACACCTGCAAATGCTGAGCCCAATGCAGCAAATGGATTATCTTTCAGATCCTTGTCCTCACTAATCTGTTTGGCGAACATCACATTCATCTGGTCTTTTAGGCTTTGGCGTACACTGGGGAAGTCGATGTGCTCAGATAATGCCTCCCCATCATTATTGTCTGCTGCTTCTTTCATTTGGTATGCAGTTAGATACGGGGACGCTGCTAGATAAACCATAGCGGCTATGACAAGTCCTCCCCAGAACATCCTTCCTTTGGTCATTTTGATCTCCTGCTTTTGTTATAAATCTGATGCTATCTGATTAACATTGATCCAAGGCAAGTCGAATCATTTCCCCAGTACTCTTTTTGGTACCGGGTATTTCTGGGTTATCCTTCCAAATAGGATCTATGCTTTTATAACCTAAGCTTCTGGCTATACCATTTAGTTGATATTCCTCACCGTTCGATCGGAAGATTGCCGCCCTGCCCTTCACACAGGCAACCTCACCGCTCTCGACAGTGAATGGCCAGCTTTTACCAAACTCTTCGGCTGTGACCTTCTTTCCTGTTTCACCGAAACCTGCCAAAAAGAAAATTGCAGGAACAAGCATTACGTTAGCAAATCGTTTCAAAATATCTCTCCTTAGATTCGTTTCCGCTAAGTCGGTAATTACTCATCAACCTCAAAAATTACACTGTCTAAGCTAGACATGCCAGCTTACCCCTCCCCTACTCATAAAAAAGGGAGGCTCTTGGCCTCCCCCTTATCTGCATGACAAGCTGGCTTTTACTTGCTTTTTACCAGCTCCTTGAAGCTTTCCTGTTCTTCTTTAAGCTTATGCTTTTGCAATACAGCCTCAATAGCATGTTCCATAAGCTCATAGTCCTTGAGGCCAAGCTTTTCACAAACATCTATGAAAAGCTCCGGCATGCCAGGTCTCATTTTCACATTCTTCTGTTGTGTATATGGACTACGCTTACCGCGTCTACGAGTCTTCTTGGGCTGACGGCTTGAAAAACCAGACTCCTCAGCTGTTTTTGTGATCACTTCTTTTTCATTTGCAGGGCGCTCTGCTTTATCTTTCTTGGGTTTTACCAAGGCACTGATATCAACGTCTTCACCATCATCAATGTCAAAGTCTAATCCTGCTCTCTCAGCCATTACGCTACCCTCTCACTCATCAATTCACTCAGCTTCTGCTTAACTTCAGAAGCGTACGCTTTTACATTCTGAGCAGCTTTATCAATACCAGACACTTCTTTAGGATCAAGATCATTTACCGTACCGCCAAAGGAACGTATCGCACGGAAAGCATCCCTATCAATTAGAGACGTTTTAAAGACATCTACGCCGGCACTCTCGAACTCGTTGAGGATATATTTAAAGGTTCTCGGTGTGATTGCAGCACTTGTTCTGGTGAACAACACAGAAAATGGAATTTCCCGCTTCAGCACCTTACCTTGTCTTTTGATAAGTTTAATTGTCTTCACTGCTTCATCAGCATCATCCTGACTGCCTTGGCAAAGCGTCACTACCAGATCTGCTCGTGCTATGGCATTAGCTACAGCAATACTAGCGGTACCCTCAAGGTCAACAATAACGAAGGGTGTCTGTTCTTCCGCACTCTCGATGTCCTCAATAATACTTTCTTCATCTGAATTCTCGACCACACTAAGGTTCGCTGGCCTTCCTTCTTTGTTTGCCCACTTCGCACTATGCTGGTTAGGGTCAGCATCAATCAAAGTAACACCGATGCCCTTTTCTGCCCCCTGCCTAGCAAGCTCGGATGCTAATAGAACTGCTGCTGTTGTTTTACCCGCTCCACCTTTAGATGAGGCCATTACGATAGTTGGCATAAGCACTCCTTTTTAATTGATAGCTGATAGCTATCAATTATCTTTCCGATAACAAGTAGCTATTAAATAGCCGCACACGAGCGAATATACACCCTGGACCGCTAATAAGTAAACAGCTAGCATCATAATATCCGCTAGCTATCGGATATCCATTTAAGGAAACTCATTAAATTGGCCCTACGTCAGATATCGAATAGCTATCTGATATCACATTACAAGTGCTATTGATATCTATATTCTATCCGCTAGCTATCTGCTATCAGGGAAATGCATTAGGCGACATAATGCTGGAGGCACAAAGTCTGATATTTGATAGCTATCAGTTATCTATAAAAGAGAACGTGCGAAAGCTAGGTGCGACAGGCTTTAGGCTGGGTTGAATTTGTGAAGTAGTCGATTATCCGGCTGTGTAATAAGCTAAATTCCAGTTAATGCAACATTGTTTTGTGAACTGGTTCACAGTTTTGGACATGGCGTGAATTTTGTGTGGAAATATTTCAAAATGATGATTAAACTTTTTGGTGTTTTTTCTGATTGAATGTTAATTTAATCAGCTCGTTAGTTAAGGAGTGACACAAGGTAGGGTGGTGCCACTGCACGCAAGGATCAAGGGGTAGGACGTGCAAACTTTATACGCAAGCGTTAGCTTTTCATTCTTAAGAAAAGTCGAAGAAGCTACATTAAGTAATGACAAAGAAGCTGTTTATAATCTGGGCCTAGACCCAGAGCAAGCAGACCAAATCTCAAAGATGAGAGCAGCTGATGTCTTTAAGCTGGCCAGAATTTATCAGCTTGTGAATATTGAAATCGATGAAGAACTACTGAAACACTCGATTGAACAGGCAGAACAAGGTATTACTGTTCAAGCCAATATCCCAGATGCCGAACTAACCGGCGAGCTACTGCGTAACCTCTCCAACGAAGCCATGGACAGCTTCAATCATGAGCTAATGACTAAGGAATTCGGGCTATCATCTGATATGCTCGACACACTAGCCACTCTCAGTCTCAGCCAGATTTCCAGCATAATCAAAACAGGCACTGTTTTTTACGATATCAGCGCTGATGAGTACAGACTCCCGATGGCACTCGACTTCATTGCTGAACAAAACAGAGAAGAAGAAAGCTTGTCTAGACTGATTGAAGCAGATGCTTCGTTTCCAATGGTTAATGCTCTGACGGGAATACACAAAAAAGCTTTCCAGCTCATGAGGAAGAAAAAAGGGCTAATGCAGACCTCTGCATCTGGTGGCGCACCAAAACAGCTCGACCAGGAACAAGCTCACATTGCATACAATGCATGGGTGCAAAGTTCAGGCAAACCAATGATTGAGAGATGCCTTGCCGTTCATGAAGCTGTCAATGTTGGACTGAGACACCTGTGGCCCAGAATAGAAGAGTTCAGGCGCTACGAAGAGGGTGAAGACGTTCAGTTGGTATAACCGACCCTGACCAATATCCGGTTCTCGATTGTCAGCAAAACCATTCATTAACAATATGTACGCAAATTCTATGGAGTTTGGAAATTGCGTACAAAAATTACCCTTCTGGTTGTCACATTAGCCCTAACTGGCTGCATACACAAAGAGACAACTAAGCCCAGACAAATAACCCCGGCTCAAGATACAGCTCAGGAGCACCCTGCTCCTGATTTGTTTGTTGAGAGCTATTACTACACGCCTCCAAAAGAAACCGAAATTCGAATCGGTAGATACACCGCTGCCAAAGCATCTAATACCGATGAGCAGGAAAACCTGCTCAATGTCGTAATTCAAACTGAAATTCCAGCAAAGATTGTCACAGTCGGAGAGGCTATAGACTTCCTTTTGCTTAGAAGTGGCTTCTCTCTCGCACCGGTTGAGGCGCAAGGCAAACACGTACCTCAGCTACTCAACAAGACACTCCCACATGCTCATCGAAAAGTTGGTCCAGTAATGCTGAAAGATGCTCTCAGCATGTTGGTAGGAAACGCATTTTGGATGCGTGCCGACCCTGTTCACCGTCTAATCGCTTTTGACACAGTAGAAGAGTTTAAATAATGGCAGAAGAACAAAGTCACGATATCTTTGAAGGAGACATCCCGACTGATCTGGGCAAAAAGAAAAGCCCTATATGGATAAAGGCCGCCGGCCTGGGTGTTCTGATTTGCGTGTTGGGGGCAGCTGCTTACGTCCTCAATAGCGAATCAACCCGTGAGACTGTAATGAATTCCACCCAGAGCAAGGTGGAAAGCTTTATGACTGAAAAGCTTGGAACAACCACTGGACCTGATTTAAACGCCTTATCTTCACCAGAGCAAGACGAGGCTAAGCAATTAGGAATAGAGGGGGAAATACCGTCAAGCTCAGTTATTGAAATTGAGCCTGAAGAGCTTATGGGGTCTACAAATGATGACCTAGAAGAAAAGAGCGTTCTCGATATTCCAGCCGATCAACAATCTTCAAGCTTCGAACAGCAGATCTTGATTGATGATTCTGACCCCATCACTATTACGCCTCCTAATCAAGAAGTCCAAACAGCAGCTGTAAACAATAGCTTTGCAAGCAAGGATGAACTGAAGGACCTGAAAAACACTGTCGGTGAAATGCATGCCGCTCAGCAGGAGAGGATCAATGTGCTGAAGTCAGGTATTGACCTCCAAACAGTGAGTATTGAGCGGTTGCAGGCGTTAGTACAGAGCCTGAATGAGCTTAAGTCCGAACTGAAAGAACTAAAACAAACTTCGGTACCGGTTCAAACCAGCACAACAAAAGTTGGTACTAAAGCGCCTGCTAATCCACCGAAGACTTCCACTTCAAAGCCAGTCCAATCGCAGTCAGTGAAAAGCGTGAACACACCTGACCTCATCCTGTTGGGTATTGATACCTGGGCAGGGGAGAGGTTCGCGCAGCTTCAGCACAAAGAGCAGATTCATTTGCTTGCGATGCATGAGTCAATCAAGGGCTGGCGTATTACACATATTCAAAATAATTCAGTAACCGTCACAAATGAGAGTGGAGAAAGCTTTGAAATTACAAACTAAGCGATTTCTGGTAGCAACCCTGATGGCCGGCGTGATTTCGTCTGCCAGTGCTGCTAATTCGAATCAGACTCTGACAACTGAGAGCAATTCTACAGAAACTCGTCAGACAGAAACCGAACGACGGCACCTCCAATGGGGGCTGACGGAGAATGAATATGCTCGATACGAACAGCTAATGAAAGGTATTCGAGGCAGTGTAAGCCCAGAAACAATATCCCCCATCGAAGTCTTGGGTATTCATGCGAGGAGTGATGCAGAGCGAGACCGCTATGCAAAGATCTGGGCTGACCGGATGGAAGAGGATGCCAAACGAGTCCTTGCTTTCCAGCGCGCTTATGACAAGGCATGGCAAGAGAAAGGCGGTCAGATTATTGATATTGCCGCGCTCAAGCAACGTAAGCCAGCAGGCAACAGTAATTCCAATCAGGCTGTATCCAGTGAAGCAGGGCAGGGGAGAGCACTTACATTTCTAACCATGCTCGATGGCTGTCCTTCATGCGATAGCAAGATCCAAGACCTGATGACCTCAATGCTCGTTGATAACTCGATGAGAGTGAATATTTACTTTAGCGACTCCAAAGGAAAGGAAAACAGCCTGATAAGACAATGGGCAGTAAAGAACAAAGTTGATCCTAAATGGCTTCAGAACAAGCGAATAACGCTTAACCACGGAGACTCGCTCATGCAGCGTTTTCAGGTGGAAGAGAGCCAACTACCGGTTGTATTTAAATAGAAATATTAGTCATTTAGAGGAAAGAGGGGTTAGAATTAGCTCGTAGGCCCAGAGCATGGCGAAATGGATAGCGACAATTTAGTGTCAATAAATACTAACGCGAATCAAAAATTTCTTGATGGCAAATTAACGAAAGTAGCTGAAAAGAAACAATCGCAAAACGGTAAAGATACGGAAATTATAAACACGGTTATGAACGGTGTTTACGACTTTTCGTGGGGCACTGTGTCGGAACAGATAGCCGGTAACTTCTACATCTGGGGATTCAGCTTTTCTAGCCTCACCAATAAATCACATGGTGAGATTCAAGAAAGCTATCAGAAGATATTCCAATATCTTCAAGATAAACATCCTAAACACTCCTCAGAACATCCTGTGCTGGTTGCAGGCCTACACGACTGGTGTATTTACCCAGGGCATGGCAAAGACGCTATTATCGTTGCCACTCCTTTCCAGAAGGAATACACAAGTCGAATTTGGGTGCATGGCCACCTCCTCTCCGACGATATTCCCCACATACTCAGCACTCTTAATACTTAGTTTTGGTCTTTTGTCTGCCGGGCCTAGTCTGGCCAAAGAGACAGTCAGAGCTCCAAATCTCTATATCAAAGTAGCTAAACAGCAGCAGGTTCCAGTAACGCTGCTCTATGCAATCTCCCGCACAGAAAGCTTCAATCCTGAAAGCAAGGATGTATGGCCATGGACAATTAATTTCCGTGGTAAAGGTTACTACTTCAAAACCAAAAAACAGGCCTATGCTGCCATTAAGCTCATTCTAAAAAAGGGCTACGAGTCAGTTGATATCGGGCTGATGCAGGCGAACTGGTACTGGCACAAAGATAAGCTGAAAGATCCCTGGGTAGCACTTGATCCTGAATACAACATCACTGTCGGGGCAAGAATTCTCCGGAGCTGCTATGACCGGACTAAAGACTGGTGGTATTGCGCTGGTGAATATCACTCCAGAAGTAACACTCCTGAGCGGAAAGCCAGAGTAGAAAAGTATAAGCAGCGTGTTCTCTCACATTTGAGGGCACAAAAATGAAACTAAGTGTCTTTTTACTGCTGCTCATTCCTATTACCGCACCCGCTGCAGATATCATTTTTGATTCGGGGAATACCGTAAGTGCAAAACAATACCGTCACGATATCGGTGTTGATGACCACAATCCTGAGAGACCATCTGTAGGTGGATTGATCTCGCCTCATACTCCTGAAATGACGCTTGGTAGAGTGTCGTCACGGAGTATCAACCTTCCTTACCTACCTAATCCACTTTTCCTGATAGGCACTGACAGCACATCTATCGCATGGCTCAGTAAACACGCTAAAGCCCTCAAGAGGGCTGGAGCTAAGGGCTTTGTCGTTAACAGCAGTTCACCTCAAAGCCTGCAGAAAACTGTTCAGGCAGGTCAGGGGTTGGAAATCACGCCTGCTTCAGGAAGCGAACTGGCCATACGCTTCAATCTCAGACATTACCCCGTACTAATCACGAGAAAGCAGATAGCCCAATGAGACAAAAGCACACCTTAGAAGTACTGCTGAGACCAAAAGTGGAAGCATGGTCTGCCATCATTTCAGCTGGCGGCGCGTCAATGGCATTCATGGCTCCCTGGACCCTGATGATGACACCTGATGTTGCATATGCCGTGGGTGCGGTTTTGACATATAACTCTTATCGAAACGGAAGAGACTTCATGCGTCTTTTTCGTTATCAGAGGGGCCTGAAGAAACAGGTTCTTTTTCAAATGGCTCCAAGCGAGATTCCTGTTAGTCGAAAATATCTCTTTTACGGCATGGGATTTCGTTGGACACAGCGGCATACCCAAAGGCTTAAAGACACTCGCGAACCATCAGCTGCTAAATACATTAACCCCGGGCCGTTCTATAAGTGGGCAAGGCGTAAAGAGCTTGAATGGGAAAACACCGCATTCCTGAAACACCTGGCAGAGCTATTCAACTCATCATCAGACTGGAATCCAGTCAAGCCGTTACCACCAATCGGCGGTGAGCCTCAGATCCACGGGGTAGGGGAGGTTGAGGAACCTGTCGTTTCATTACTCTCGGAACGAAATGGCCATACCTTGGTTCTTGGCACTACCAGGGTTGGTAAAACGCGCCTCTCAGAAGTTCTGATTACACAAGACATTCGCCGCGGTGATGTAACGATAGTGTTCGACCCAAAAGGGGATGCCGAACTCATGCGTCGCATAATTGCTGAATGCAAGGCTTCTGGAAGAGAGGATGATCTGATCGTATTTCATCTTGGCTTCCCCGATATCTCAGCTCGTTATAACGGTGTCGGTCACTTTAGTCGAGTAACAGAAGTAGCCACCAGGACTGCCAATCAACTTGATAGTGGTGGCAATTCAAATGTGTTCCGAGAGTTCTTTTGGCGATTCACCAATATCATCGCCCAAGCTCTGGTTGCTCTTGGTAGAAGGCCTGACTACGCTCAGCTAGCCCAGCACATTCAAAGCATTGATGACCTACTCATAGACTATTACTCATTCTGGCTGGACCGTGATGCTAAACCGGACTGGCGAAAGGATGTGAAAGAAATAGCAGAGAATCTTAACGACAAAATGCTTCCCATGAGCCTTCGCGGTAAAAACAAAACGGCAAATGCGATGATTAAGTATGCTGCTGACCGCAAGATGTTCGATGTTGTAGCTAGTGGTCTTAGATCAACCTTCGAGTATGACAAGACCTACTTTGACAAAATCGTGGCCAGTGGCCTTCCTCTTCTGGAGAAACTTATCTCTGGGCGAATAGCAGAGTTAATATCTCCTGCATACGATGACGCTGATGACCATCGCCCTGTATTCAGCTGGAATCAGGTTATTCGTCAGAAGAAGGTTGTCTATGTCGGACTGGATGCCCTTCAAGACACAGCTATTGCCGGCACTGTAGGTAACACCATGTTTGCTGACCTGGTATCCACCGCAGGCGAAATCTACAAGCACGGTACGGAGTTGGGTTTTCACAATCAGGACCGTTCATCAGGAAGCTCAGTACCAATCAATATTCATGCAGATGAAGTCAATGAGCTCATGGGTGATGAGTTCCTACCCATGCTTAACAAAGGTGGTGGTGCAGGTTTACAGATCACTGCTTATACCCAGACTGGATCAGACATTATCGTAAAGCTTGGTGATCAGGCTAAAGCCGGTCAAGCAATGGGTAACTTCGGCACAATCGCCATTTTCAGGGTCAAGGAAATGGCTACTGCAGAATACTTCACTGAGCAGCTTCCAATGGTAGAAGTTGCCGCTGCCACCGAAGTCACAGGCACCTCAGATTCAGTTGATCTCGATTCTGGTGTGGACTTCACCTCCAATGCACAAGACAGGATCACTTTTACTGAAGCTCCACTACTTGCAGCTGCGTCGATCATGAATCTACCAAAAGGTCAGGCGTTCGTGCTCTCAGGGGGTGGTCAGCTCTGGAAGGTTCGGGTCCCACTGGCAGACTCCAAGAACGATGTCTATATGACCAGTAACTTTGAAGAGATGGCCAAGGATATGGAAGAAATCTACCGGACCAGTGAAACATGGTGGGAAGAATAAATGGCTCAGGACAACAGACCACAAGCCCAACAAGGGACTATTGGTAAGTTCTTTTCTAGAACAATAACGGTCATCGTATGGCTTTTATTTGCATTATTTATGTCGATCATCAGTGAATGGATCGGTATGAACTTCTACTGGGAGGATGAGGGTGTTAGGCATAGTCAAGAAATGGTGGCGGACGAGCTTAAATACCTGAATGAAGACTTTCGTAAGAGCCTCATTGTCCAAAAGCCAGTGGAGTATGCGAAAAGCTTTGCCAATGTCACAAACAAGTACCTATTCGAGAAAACGGGACTGACCAATTTCTTGATAGATACAGTGCGTGGTACTAGCGCAGGAGATCTAAGTCGCGTGATCGCTGATCATCTGCTCGCTGCTATCTTCATTTGCCAAGTCTTTGCAATAAGACTTGCCATACTGACACTCGCCATGCCGGCATTCTTTATTTTTGCTGCCGTGGCTGCTGTCGAAGGATTGGCTCAGCGTGACATTCGTAAGTGGAGCGTTGGTAGAGAGCATGCTGGTCTGTATCACCACTCAAAGCGAATCATTCCTGCTTGTTTGATAGCACCTTGGGTCATATACCTAGCAATACCGGTGAGTGTTCATCCAAACCTGGTCATCTTGCCTTTTGCGATCATGTTTGGCATCGGTGTTTTTATGGTTACTTACCTCTTCAAGAAATATATTTAATAACCGACTCTGACCAATATCCGGTTCTGCGTTGTACCGGTATAAGCGCTTGGGCAATATCTCACCATGTTTACAAAAACGTGGTGGGGATGCCCAAAAGTGTTTAAGTCTTTAGTTACTGCCTCAGTTCTTATTCTCGCCTGCAGCTCTGCGAACGCGAACAACTTTGCTGAACGCGAGAGCCTGGCACGGATTGTCCATGAGCTTGAGGCCATCAATTCACTCATCGAGGAAGCACAGAGTCATGCTAATCCCGATGCACGAATTCGATTCCAATACATCACCTTAAAGAAAGACCTCACAAAGATGAAGCTGGGTATCCAAGAGCATCTTGAAAGCCCGACCATCGAACCCCGTGACTACGCACCACTTGCTGGTGACTACCGGAGATAGATGATGGAGGCCAGCTCAAAAGCAGCAGAAAGCTTCCAGAATGCAACGTCCTATTCTATGGACGATTTAAGCCTAATGATCGCGGGCTTAGTTTGCATGGCGATCTTTCTATGGAGTGCCTGGGTAGCACTCTCACATTACGAACAATGGGCGCAGGGAAAAAACAACATCACGCTGTTTGATGTGATGTGGGGTGCTATTCGCTCCATCCTTCTGCTCAGCCTTGTTTTATTCATTGTTACTTAACAAAGGGAAATACCATGAGAAAACTCCTCTCAACTGCCTCTTTACTTTACTTGTCGCTCACTCAGTCTGCTTATGCAGCGCTACCCACGGCGCCTCAACCGTCAAACAATGCTGATGAAGGCAATATGCTCGAATGGCTCAAAGGCCTAGCAACTGATGGTATTACCCTGATGGCACTCCTGCTTTCTGCCGTCGGCTTCATCTGGCTGGCTTGGATAGCACTCTCAGAAATCAACCAAGCCCGTTCCGGGCGTAAGGAATGGGGTGAAGTCGGTATCACCATCGTTGGTGGTGCAGTCATCTACCTGTTTGTTTCCTACATGCTTGGTCAAGCTGTCGGCATCTTCTAATGGCCGAAACCGAAGAAATTCTTGCTGACCGACTCAATAATGAGCCTCCAATTTTCAGGGGGCTTTCCAACTCTGAATTGGGTCTTGTAATCCGGGCGGCGGCACTCGTATGGGTGCCTACCTGCCTCACGGTTGCAGCACTACTCGGCAAGACCATGATGGGAGCAGGGGCCGCTATGCTGCTGATTCTTATTACAGTGCTTGTCAGCGGCACTTTATTTCAACGGATAAAGCGCGGTCGCCCCGATTATTACTACCAACATTACCTGATGCTTCGCAACATGACCGGAGATATCAAAACCAACACGAGAAGCGAGCAAATCATTCGCTATACCGGTGACTGGGGAATAGGACGTATAGATGGCGAGTAAGTACAGAGGCGAGGTAGATAACCTCAAGTCCCACATCACAACGCTACGTGTGGTAGCTGGAATCTTAGTGTTCTTTTGCGCCTTATTCTGGTGGAGCGCCAAAGAGGCTAAAGAAGTGCAGCGAGTTCATATTCCACCCGATCTTCGCTCAGGCAGTACGGTTCAAATAAACGAAATCCCACCAACTACGGCATACAGCTTTGCCTTGAGCATATTCCAGTATCTCAATACCTGGATGGAAGATGGCTCATCTGATTATCCAACTCGTGTTAATGAGCTGCGAGGCTATCTGACTCCAAGCTATATGGAATGGCTGCAGCGGGACATCATGAAACGAACTCAACGTGGCGAGCTGTTAGGTCGTACACGGACCGTGACGCCAATCAACAAAACAGCATATGACCAGCGCCGAGTAGACATCATCAACAAAGATAACTTTGTGGTGTGGCTGGATTTACGCATCAAGGAAACTCATAAAGGCACCCAGGTTAAGACGGTAGATATTCGCTACCCCCTGAAAGTTACTCGTTCTGATGTACCTCTGGACTTCAACCCCTGGGGCATGAAGCTTGACGGATACAGAGGCTCACCGACACGTATTACTGAAGGTATGGAGTAAATCATGCGTAAGCTAGCCTTTATTCTAACCGCCTTGCTGATCAGCACTCTCTCTCATGCACAAGAACGTGTGGTGTGGGATAAAAAACCCATTGAGATCATTCTTCAGCCTAACGTTGAAAAGATGCTGGTGCTTCCAACCGAAAGTGCCAGAGTCAAAATCCCTGCCGCCATTCGTGGCAGCTTGGACACCCTCTCCAATAACGGCGTGATTTACTGGACGGCGAGTGAAGAATTCTCAGCAAAGCGTGTACTGATTCAGGACACCCAAAACCAGCAAATGCTGGTCGTAAACCTCTCATCTAGTGCAGAGCATGGCACGGGCGAAGCTGTATCTGTGCTTTATAAAAGTCCAGAACAAGAAGCAGCTGATGAAAATGTTCAGCAGCAAAATGCGCAACTAAAAACCTATGGCTACGAAGAGCTAACGCGCACCGCGGCAAAGCACCTCTACGCTCCTGAGCGCCTAATTCAAGTGCCTGAAGGCATGTTTCGTATCAATGTGAAGCAAGTCTCAGACTTACACCTTATCCGGGGCCATATCGTTGAGATGACTCCGGTTATCTCGTTCAGTAATGCCGGCCTGTATGTCACTGCGGTAAAGCTCAGAAACAAGCAATCTACCAAAGTCATTCTGGACCCAAGAGACATACGCGGTAACTGGCTTGCAGCCACTTTCCAACACGCGACGCTTGGACCTACCGGTGAACTGACCGATACCACGGCGCTTTACCTGATTTCCAAACGCCCATTCTGGGAGTCTTTTTAAATGGCAGATAAAAGAATAAACAAACTAATCCCAATCATTGCTATTGGGGTGCTTGTGCTGGTTCTGGCGATGATTGCCAAAAACTCAGATGAGGAATCAGCGCCAATGGAGCAAGCATCAGAAGCGAACGTGCCTGATGGTGATACGACAGCAGACACACTCAGAACACTGGTGGCCAAACTTGAACAGGTACAAAAAGAGAATGATGAGCTGGCTAATCGGGCTCAGGAATTAGAGAAACAGGTCCAACAGGCAAACCAACCTGACGAAGAGCAAAAAAGTCAGCTTGATTTGCTGATGGATCGCGTCGACGCGCTGACGCTTCAACAAAAAACACAGCCTCCTTCAGACGATGAGTTAGACCTTGATTTTGAAATCCCTGAACCAGAGCCTATGTCCGACGTTTGGATAGAGCCAATTGATACACCTACCGTGACCGAAGACGGTGAAGTACTGGGTTCAGACTTTGGTTCTGGCGTTACTGGTTCAAGCGCTTCAGATATTCTCGGTCAATCCACAGACGCACTTGATAATAGTGTTGGGCAGACACTCACCGGAGGTTCCCAGCGTGATGAGGATGCCTTTGAGCCTATTTATACCATTCCCAAAAACTCAACCCTTATTGGCTCAACTGTAATGACAGCCCTTATTGGGCGTATACCCATTAATGGCACTGTGGAAGATCCCTACCCAGTAAAAGTCATCGTTGGTGAAGATAACCTGGCTACCAATGGCCATGAAATTCCAGAAGTCAGTCAGATGATCTTTTCTGGCACTGCTACGGGCGATTGGACGCTCTCATGTGTGCGAGCTGAGATGACATCTGTGACCTATGTTTTTGATGATGGCACGATTCAAACATTGAGCGTAGGCGATGAAGAGCTGAACAAAAATGGCTCTGGCGGCAGTAACAACCGTCTTGCCTGGATCTCTGATAATCGCGGTATCCCTTGCGTCACTGGCAAACGAATCTCTAATGCAAAGTCATTCCTTGCTGGCCGTATTTTCGCACAAGGCGTTGAAGCTGGTGCTGAAGCGGTTGCCGATGCTGAGACAACTCGAATAGTGAATTCTCAGGGGGACACAACAGAGAGTGTGACAGGGGATGCTGTGAAGAATGCAGGTTATGAAACCTTGTCTGGTGGCGCCTCTGCTATCAGTAAATGGCTGGAGCAGCGTCAACAGCAGACATTCGATGTGATCTATCGCGATACCGGTTCAAACGTCTCTTTGCATATCGATACTGAACTTCCAATTAACTACAAACCAAATGGCAGGAAACTGAGACATGCTAGAAACAGCATCCAGAATGTTAGTCGTGGCCTTGATTAGCGGCCTTGCCGGTTGTATGGCTCCGACTAAAGACGATCTACTCCCTCAAGATGGCCCGACCATGGAAGAGGTCTACAGAAACCATATCCAGAAAGGGCAGGGTGGCAGTGGTAGCCAGGGTGTTAATCACGTTGGTATCAAAGAACGTGTAATGCGTAGCGGTGATCATGACTTGGATGGTTATACCCGTGATGCTCAAAACGAGATCCAAGCGACCTTCCCACGCCTACCTAATCCAACACTGGTGATGTACGTGTATCCCCACCTTTCCACATCATCACAACTGCCTGTGCCGGGCTATTCAACGGCGTTTCCTCTCTACGAACGTCCTCAATATGCACTGCCAGGGGAGATGTAATGCTGAAGTCACTATTCAACACTCAGAAAACAAACTTTGTTGATCCTCTCACGAATGCTGAAGTCAAAAAGGATTATCAGCAACAGCCATCATTTACCAATCTGCTCCCATGGCGTGAGTTCGATGCAGAGAACAAAATCTTTCTGCTCGAAGATGGTAAGGGCGTGGGTGCACTATTCGAAATTGAGCAAGTGGGTGTAGAGGCCAAGCCAGAAGCTTTCATTGAAGAGGTTCAAGACAAACTCCAAGCTACAATCAGTGAAACAATTCCTGAAGACCATAACGCACCATGGGTGCTCCAGTTCTTCGTCCAAGACGAATTAAGTGTTCGAACTCTGACTGATCAAATCCGTGAGTATGCCCATCCTCGTGCTCGCAATACGGATTACACAAAACACTTCATTAACGTCATGGATGAGCATCTCTTACAGGTAGGCCAACCTAAAGGCTTATTTAATGATGAGACCGTTACTGGGGGTGTTTGGCAAGGGAAACGCAGAAAGGTCCGTATGTGCCTTTACCGCTACTTCCCAACTAACTACAGATCAAACTACACCAAAGATGTGCGCGAGCTGCAGCGTATCCGTAAACGCTTAATCACTCAGCTTAACGGCGCTGGTATTCAGGCCAAAATTGGTGGTGGCAAAGAACTCTATGAGTGGATGATCCGCTGGTTAAATCCACATCCGAACATCACCAAGGGTGATTGTGAAGCTTTGTTGAAAGCTGCGCCTTATCCCGGTGATGACAATCTGGCATTTGGATATGACCTGGGTGAGCAGCTGCTGCTAAACCGGCCAAGGTCAGATGCCGAAAACGGCCTGTGGTTTTTTGATGATATGCCACATGCAGCAGTCAGCGTCCAAGCCTTACGACGCGTGCCAAAAAATGGCCTTTTCACTGCTGAGAGAACATCGGGTGAGCATACATTCGCCATGTTCGACCGGATGCCGGAAGGCACCATCATGTCGATGACGATTGTGATCAAACCGCGTGATGAAGTACTTAATCATCTTGGAAAACTAATGCGCTCTGCGGTAGGTGACAATGCTGAAGCTGAACTGGCACAGCAAGAAGCCAAAATCGCACAAAGAGAAATTGCCAAAAACAATCCTCTTTATCCGGTGTACATCAGCTTCCTGACTCGGGCTGAGGAAAAAGAAAAGCTCGATGATGCTATCTCACAGATAGAGTCATTATTGCTTAGCAACAACCTTCAGCCAATCTCTGAAAAGCAGGATCTGCTGCGCCAGGATATGTATATCCGTAGCATGCCTATGAAGTTTGATGCACTGATGGAGCAGAAGAAACAGCGTCGTTCACGCCTCATCTTTTCTCGGCATATTGCTTCATTACTGCCGCTTTATGGTCGATCAAAAGGAACAGACCATCCGGGCTTGATGTACTTCAACCGTGGCGGTGAACCGCTACTGGTAGACCCACTAAACAATGATGACCGTAAAAAGAACGCTCACGCACTGATTATCGGTCCAACTGGTGCGGGTAAGTCTGCTTCACTGGTCGATGCAGTGATGAAAATGACTGCTGTTCATCGACCACGAATCTTTATTGTTGAAGCAGGTGACTCATTCGGCCTGCTTGGTGAGTACATGGCGAAACACGGACTGACTGTGAATCAAATGTCAGTCATGCCCAGCTCAGATATTTCGCTCCCACCATTCACCAATGCTATGAAGCTGCTTGATGTAGATGAAAAAGACATCATGCACATCGATGAGGATGAAAAAGAATTCAACCTCGATGATGAAGATGAAGACCGTGATTATCTCGGTGAGATGGAGCTGGCCGCCCGCGTCATGATTACCGGTGGTGAGAAAAAGGAAGACGATCTCCTTCGCAGACCTGACAGACTGCTAATTCGTAAAGCTATCCACCGAGCAGCAGTCAACGCTCGGGCAGATAACCGTCATCAGGTCCTTACAGAAGATGTAGTAGAAGCCCTGAGACAAACCGAAGAGCTGGATACCGAGAGAACTGCACGTGCTAACGCTATGGCTGATGCAATGGAGCTGTATTGCTCTGGTCTCGATGGGAAGCTTTTCAACCGTGAGGGTACCGAGTGGCCTGATGTCGATATCACCATTTTCGATATGGGGATACTCGCCAGAGAAGGTTACGAAGATAAACTCACCGTCGCTTACATGGGCCTGATGAACCATGTGCATGCCCTTGTAGAGCGTGAACAGCACGATGGGCGTCCTACCATCATGCTTACGGACGAGGGCCATATCATCACCAAAAACGCCATTCTGGCTCCCTACATCATCAAGATTGTGAAGATGTGGCGTAAGTTGGGTGCCTGGTTCTGGATCGCGACTCAGAATCTGGAAGATTTCCCAGACGATAGCCGCCGTATGTTGGCCATGCTTGAGTGGTGGATCTGTCTTGTCATGCCGAAAGACGAGGTTTCCCAGATTGCTCGTTTCAAAGACCTGAACCCAGAACAAGAAGCCAAACTCCTTGCTGCTCGTAAAGCACCCGCGAAATATACAGAAGGCGTCATCCTCACAGACACACTCGACCCGTTATTCCGAGCCATCCCTCCTGCGATTGCATTATCACTGGCGATGACTGAGCAACACGAGAAGGCCCAGCGTAAAGAAATCATGGACAGAACAGGATGCGACCGTGTTGAGGCTGCAGAGGTAGTAGCACAAAAAATTAAAGATGCACGCCGTAAACACAGCGAGGAAGAAGACTATGCGTAAGCCGCTGATCCTGGCACTGGCCATCCTGATATCACCTGCAGCCCATGCAGAGAAACTGGTGGTCGAAGCCTTTTATGATGAAAACACACGCCTTTTGAATACCCGTCTAGCAGAACGAGTGGCTTTTGTGTCTGTGTACGACCTCAGCGCTCCTGAGAGACTGGAAAGGCAATTAAGTAAGGGACTGCCCTCTGATCCTAAAGCGGCAAGGAGTATTGCCAATGAGAGATTTAAAGAGGGTGGGAATAAGCTCAAGTTTGCTTTCAGAGACGCATATGAAGGTCAGATGAAAGCCATGAGCTACAAGATCGAGAAAGTCCCTGCCGTTGTTTTCAATGGCGGTCAGGCCATCATCTACGGTGTAGCCGATGTAAACAAAGCAATAGCCATCTACAGAAAACGAGGTGGCCGATGAAACATCGTTATGCACTCTCGTTGGCCTTAATGATGTCTAGCGCCACTATTGCCAATGCAGAGACCATCTCAACAGCTGAAATCATCTCTGCTGCTGCCAGCGCATCATGCATTGATTACCAGCTTGTCGGGATCTGCTTCTGGTTGGATTGCGGGGGTGATGGGTGCGATGTCAAAACAACACCAAAGGTAGGCCACCATAACCCTGACCTTGTGGTGAGCGCTCACAACGGAGCGGCCAACAATCCATGGAGAGAAGCCAACAGCATTACCGGCAAAGTTTCATCTTCAGCTATTGGGGCAATTCTCAATGCCTCTGGCAACATCCCTGCGGGTGCTAACCGAGCATCGACAGGCGATGACTTAGAGACCATGAAATTCAAAGGGAGTGATGCTATTGGGCACCCTCTGGCATCAATCCCAATGGGCTATCGCTGCCCCTCACAAGCCACACCATTTAAGCCGTATTTCATTTCTGGTACCGACGCAATTGCATGGCGGTTAGGCCTACCTGAATCGGTCTACCCCGAAGCACTTGTGCCAGGTAGAAGAGAGATCGGGAACTACCCGGCAAATACTTGGGGCTCAGTTTATCCACGCAGTGGATTTATAAGCCAATCATCCGATGCGAAAGCCGCAGCTGTTATAGCTCAACGTGTGGGTGATTTGGTGACTCGTACCGGTCAGCCACATGTTTACCAGCCATTGACAGGTAAGCCCAGCTATAGAGGAAAGATATGGCCTCCAGGCGCATTACGAGAGAACACTGACAAAGAAGGTAGTTGGCAAATGCTGACACCTGAAAAATCCAATACATGTTCTGTTTTTGGTGAGAACGATACCGCGTCCCTGACCGGATGGGACGGCGGGAAACAAGCCAGTACCGGCAGTTATGCATGGACGCTCTGGAGACCTTATGAGTGCTGCAAAAAGACCGGTGACTATTTTCTATTCGACATCAACTTCAAGTCCTATCCATAAGGGGGAAGCACCGTGAAACTAAAATTAACCACTATTACTGCTGGCCTATTGTTCTCCATGAACGTCAGCGCATATGGTTTGCAGATCCCTGAAAATGATGCCGCATGGTATTACGACCTGGGTGGTGAAAGGGCAGTGACCGCACCTCCTTCTTACCAGACAAATAGCATTGTGCTGGGAGGTGACGCCAGTTGGGGGGCAGGATTTAACTGTGGCTCATTCGATCCTACGCTTGGTATTGCCAACACCCTGAATGATGTAAAGCAGGGGGCTGATGCAGTACAACAACAGGTTGTCGATGCCGCTACCGGTGCCATTGCCTCTCTGCCTCTCTTGATGCTTCAGAGAGCGAATCCCGGCCTTTACGAATTGCTCATGAACAGCATGGCCAGTGCTAAAGAACGTGTGACTCTAGCCACTAAAACATGCGAGCAAGTTAAACAGAACCTTGCTGATGGCGTGAGCCCCTATGAAGATTGGGTAGTTCTCTCACGCTCCCAAGATTGGAAAGGCCAGATGGGTGATGGGACGTATCGCGGCTCCAGTGTTGATGCAGTAGAAGCTCAAGAAAATGTTGATAAAGCCAATGGTGAAAATGGTATCTATTGGACAGGAGGCACCAAAGCGGGCGGCAGAGGTCAGCGCCCGATAAAGATCCCATCTGATATCGCTCAAGCAGGATACAACTCTGCATTCAACAGAGATCCTCGTTCGGAAGCTGAGGCTCCGGATAATGGTAGCCGGCTTGGTAATCTCTGGAAGACACCAGAAGAAATGCTCGCATGGGGCAAATCTGTCTTGGGTGAGGAACGTATCAGAACATACAGCAATCATGAAACTGAAACGCTGCCAGGACGTGGCCTAACGTTTGAAATTAACAAAGAAGCTGAGTCGATACAGCCTAAGTTTGATGCGTTGATTTCGGGCAACGAAGAGCTGACAGGTGAAAACCTGCTTGCCGTATCTGCACCAAATATCGTAGTTACAAGAGATACAATTCGCTCTATTCGTGAGCTTCCACCAATCCCTTCCCAAATAATGTCTCAAAGACTGGTGCAAGAAATTGCTACTGCCAGGACAGTTGAAAAAGCTCTCATGTTGAGGCGCCTGATGGTCTCAGGATTGCAAGAGCCCAATGTTCATGCTTCTGGCTTGGCATATGACCAGACAAAACGACACATTGACACACTCTCACAGTCAATTGACACAGTGCTATATGAGGTTGATATCAACAAACGTCTAGCCTCATCTACAAGCCAGACTATTCAACAGTTATCTAAATCTCGCCAGGCTGAAGGCCTAGCCACACCGACTGGACCAAGCAAACAGCAAATCATCTCCGGTGATAAAGCTATTCGGAGTAGAGACTAATTATGGTTTTCAGACGTGCTCGTAAGTACTTGCTAAAGGCCTTAATTGGTCTCGCGGTATTGGTCATCATAGGAATGATCCTATTGGCTGCTACTAATACTCATGAAGAGGTTGCCAGCCTTGCTGAAGCTACTCAGGATTTAAATAATGTCATGCGTCTTTTCCGCTGGACAGTGCTTGTTCTGATTATCGCGTTCTGGGAAAAGATTGTAGAGCTTTATGCACCGGTCAAAGGGTTGAGTGAAAAGCAGATAGCTTATGCCAAATCCCTTCAATGGCGTGTAGCTGCAATCCTAGTTGTCTTCGATCTGCTAGTTATCGAAGCGATTCCAGCAAGACTTCTGGGGTAACAAGGCATGGCAACTGGTAGCTTCATTGAAATGTTTATGACCACCTTCGGGTGGCATCTCTACGACATCGTATGGGGAATAATTGCCAGCACTGGACTGGCATACCTTCCCATTCTCGCAGTGATTATTGATAACGTCATTGATCCCATAGAGTCTCAAGACGCTAAATCAGCCTCAGTCACATCGCTAAGAAGGCTTGAAATAGATGTGATACGAATTATTGTGCTGATGGTATTAGCCGTTACACCGATGATGACGTTACAGTATGGGAGCGTTTCGCACACTAAAGCATGCCAAGGCCAGACATTCAGTGCCGGCTCATCAGGAACAGTCTTCGATGAAGTTTTCTCAGAGACCGTAATAAATAACAATCAAGCCAAGGTTCCACCCTGGTTCTACCTTGTTATGTCTGTTTCTGGTGGTATCAATGATGCCTTTGTAGTTTCACTGCCATGTGACCTTAATGTGAGACAAATTCAGTATGAAATGTCCACGGTTAGGATCACAGATCCACATCTTCGCAGAGACACACAACGCTTTGTAACAGAATGCTACGAACCTGCTCGGGCTGACTTCTTTAACAACGGCCGTCAATTCCCAGAGAATTTATCGAATGATGATATCGACTGGATTGGCTCTCAATATTTCAATAATAATTATTACAGAAACCATTATGCGAAAAACCCTGTTTCGCAATTTCCTTTCGATACAAGTAGAGAGAGCGATGCCTCTCACTATGCAGATGGGCAGCTATTACCTGAGTCAGGTTATCCAAGCTGCAGTGAATGGTGGAATGATTCCACATCAGGGCTGAGGGAAAGACTATCCAATGAGGTTCCACAAACCACAATGGATGGAATCAAGAACTTCCTTACTGGCACCTCTACCGACGAGGCGGAGACTGAGGCTATACGACAGCTCATGAGAAATGAGGGGAGTTCAGTCATGGAGGGCCTTGAACTGGGAAGTAATGCTGTTAAAGACCTGTTAGCTGAAGATTCTTTCTCAGGAGCCTTTGGGGGTGTAGTTGACGTTGCTACTGAGGTGGGAGCCTCTACCGGGGGCGTAATAACGCAAATGCTCTTGAAACCAGTTCTTTATATGGTGAAAGAAATGGCACCATATGTTCAAGCAACTATGCTCATGGGAACCTATTTCCTCTTACCTTGGATTTTATTGGTAGGGAAATATGAGTGGGCAACCATCATGACAGCGACAATTACAATTTTCGCTATCAAGTTCTGGACATCAATCTGGGCTGTAGTGGATTTGCTTGATAATAAACTCGCAACAGCCATCCGGGAAGCATCAGGTCATACCGGGTTAGGTGCTTTAACAGGGCAATCGATCATGCTGGGGGTGATTGTGGACTTGATCATCCTTTCGCTCTACATGGCTCTGCCATTTTATTTCCTATCAATATTGGGGTGGGGTGGTGAGCGTGGTGCCAGTGCTGCGACAAGTGCAAGCGGTAATATTGGCTCTGGCGCCAATCGAGCTGGCGATAAAGCAGGCAATCTAGCTGAAGGAGCCGTTACTAAAGGCTAAAAAAAAGGCCGTACCCACAAGGTACGGCCCTGAAGCACTTAAATGAGAGTTGAACTTAAAAGCGTTGGCCGAAATCACGCTTGGCTTTTTCTTCGTAACTCAAGTAGCCGTGATAGCCATGTGGGCCGCGATTTCCGGGCTCACCGAATTCTGGAGTGCGGCGAGAGGTACGTGCAGATAAGCGTAGTACTGAAAGAACAAGCTTACCCAAAGCCGTGACGACCATCATCAAAAGGCCTGTCAGTACGGACAGAGAGCGAAATTCAAAACTCATCATCGCTTTAGCTCTTGTTTTTGATGGCAGGAAAGTGGACAGCGCCATGATCAGTTGAAAAGCGAGAACCGACACTGTTAATGCAAATGGTGTGAAGGCAGCTTCTTGACCTAATTGAGCAATTGCAAAGATGAAAGCAACTGTTCCAGCCAATACGAATACAGGCAGCGCATAAGTGACTTTACGCAGTCTGGTAAAGATGTGAGCGTCTTCTAGACCATGAGTTACATTCATGAAGAATCGTGACAACACGACAGATACGAGTGTCACCGACGCCGTAAATAGAGTGAGTTGAAGTGCTTCTGACATTTTTTAATCCTTTTTTGTTGTCCTCACCGACTGTATGGGACAACAAAAAAGGAGCAAACAATGTTGCACCAAGTCGCCTATAGATCGGTGGTGTCCATGTTAAGTCTAACCTGTTGAGTAATCTACGCAAGTTTAGCTCTTGAAGCTGCCATTCCATCACGATATTATTGAAGCATCTTTGTGATTGTCGAATGCAATCACGAGAAGTGTTACAGCCACTATAAGCTGTACTCATGGGCACATCACTAAGGTTTTGTGCTGCAACAAATGCCACGTTTCCAAGGAGGCGTGGTTTCCATCAACCCTAGAAGGGAGATCATCCCTTCTGCGGGTGCGATCTCTCTTCTAGTTCATTTTCATCTTTGAGGAGAGATTAAAATGGTCGATTTAATTCCAACACTACTCTGTGTGCTTTTTGTCGTGTTCATGTACGACCAAAAAGTAATAGTCAGCCTTCAACGGTCGGGCAAGTATGATCCAGTGACACACCAAACAGTGATGTCCAGGATCTTCAGAGGATTACTCTCATTGACTGGTTTATCCAGAAACAAGAAAGCAATCCCAGCTGCCCTGTATACACCACCTGGCGACTTGGGTTCATATCATTACGACACAACCGTTTGTCTTGGCAGGGACGGTAGCAGAACTCGTTTATCTTATTTTTCAGATGAGAATCAGCACAGCTGGTACAAAATCGAAGAAATAGATGACAGAGGGAATGCCATCAAACCACCACGATTTGAACCAGCAACAGTGAAGTTTTCGGAAATGAAACTACAATTTGTGTAGATAAGAGCCACCATCCCATTTGGGATGGTGGTTTACACACATACAACCGACTCCCACCAATATCCAGTTCTCCCTAAACACCCAACCAAAAAACCCTTACATTTCTCCGTAATCAGAAACCGGAGATGAAGATGTTTGGACGCCTTAGAAAAAAAGAAGCTCCAGCCCCCATTGAATCAATACCAGAGGATGCGATCCCATTCCTCTCGGCATCAGATCTGTTATCGCCATATAGAGGCATAATCAAAAAGATCAGAGATGACAGCGGTGCTTCAAGAGACTTCTTCGACCGCTACTACATGCCAGCGATTGAGCGTATGGCAGAAATCCTTCAACTTCGCCCGTTTGGACACTCAGGCCCTTTTGCAAAGAAAGGTGGTGCAATTGAAATTGCAGTCAAACGAGTAGCTTTAGCACTGAAGCTTCGCCAGGGTGCTTTACTTCCTCTTAACTGTAAGCCTGAAGAAATCAGCCATCGTGGAGAGTGTTGGACTTATGGTGTGTTTGCTGGTGCATTACTTCGCGAGTTCGGTGGCCAACTCCTGGGCGTGAAAGTAATCGGTTTCACACGCAGTGACAAAGCAAAAGGGGAGTGGCATGGCTGGTACGAGCCACTTAACAAATATCATCACTACAGAATGAGGAAAAACGACCAGGTATCAAGATCACTATCTAAGACAAGCTCAATCATGCACATGACAGACATACTTCCTGCCAGTGCAATCGAGTGGATGTATGACGATTCAGAACTGATGGACAACCTGCTTGATTTATTGGCCGGCGCCAACAAGATTAGAGATAACCCTATTCAGGCTCTGATCATGAAAGCCTCCATAACTTTGAAAGATGACATCAGCTTTGAAGCTGCAGAAAAATCTATTCAAAAAACACTTGAAGGCTCGGGTGGCAGCAAGGCAATAGTGGATGAGGAAACCGGCGAGATTAAGTCTGCTCCTACAGAAGAAGCTGCTCCCATTGCTAATAAAGAGCCTGAAGTTAAAAGTGATACTGGCTATGGTGAAGAACAGGTTGCCTCTTCTCCGACAACACAACCAGAACCAGAATCATCGCCTGAACCTGAGCCTGCAAAGCTGACAGCCCAGAACTTTGTTATTCATATCCGCAACGATATCGCTGCTGACAAGTTGACTAAGGACCAGGCCTTTATTGAGGATAATTTCATCCACATCATGTATCCGTCAGTATTCAAGGCTTATACCGATAGTCCTGCGGTGCTTCTCAATGAGCTCAGAGATGCCGGCAAAGTAGTTAAGGAAATGGAGAGGAAAGGTAAGACTATCGACCGAAGAGTTATTATCAACTGAGTTCAAAATTATTCGTCATTCTGCTCCTCCTGACACAAAAAAGCCCCGGCAAATTAGCTGGGGCTTTTGGTATCCAGAGTAGTGCTTTTAGAACAGGCCGCCGACTCCTGAATTAACTATCAACTCCTGCTCATCATCTTTGACTGGTTCTCTGGTTCGAGCTGGTATTTCCATAGGCTCCTGCACGCCGGATGATAGACGATTTAATTGAACCAGCCCTAGTAGCATTAACTTTCTTGCTTGAGCAGCTCTGTTCCGCTCTCCGAAGCCGTTCAGGTAATCAAAAATCTCTTGATCATCAGAACGAGATATCTTTTGATTCATTCTGATTGTATCGTCCATCACGCCACCTTGCTGTTATGCGCCATCCAGGCTTCACCAATTTTTTGAAACCCAAGTACATTAGCAACCACTGAGTACTCATCACAGTGGACTCTGTGTTTAGGCAAAAGTCTCTTGATTGAGCTTTCAAACAGCTTAGCGCCACCACCTACCAGAATGACCTGATCGATAGTCCGGCCATCACCAACTTTGTTAGAGATTGCATCCACTGCAGGTGCGATTTCCGCCAGAGCCATATCGTGGTACTTGCTCAAATCAACATGCTCACCATAGAGCCGGAATACGCCTTTGCGGATACCCTCATCAATGTGAGAAATGTTGTCGTAGTTAATACCAAAATCTTTACTTAATCCTTTGGCAACAGCTTTGAGATAAGCACTGACGCCGGCAGGGTGACTTCCACTCTTACCGCGGATCTCTCTTAAGCCAGTAGACACCAGAAAATCTACTGTGAAAAAACCTGGATCGATTAATAGGTTTCGGGTGGTGTTTAACTCTTCAAGAAGCTTGTTCTGAGATGCATAGTGAAGAAATCCCCCCAGAGGCTGAGCAACCGCATTAACCTTTTTGATTTCGATTTCCCGACCAGATACACGGTGGGTACCAGTTAGAAGATTCTGGAGAGTCTCACGTTTGCTCCCCATCAGATCTACAGGGAGTCCGACCACCAAAAGGTCGATAACATCTTCATTCATCTGTGACAGTGCACCATATACCAGCGCCATATAGTCTTCTGTCTCGATGTAGTTTTCATGCATTATTCTCAGCCCACCCTCAAGAGCAGCGTCAACTCCCGGGCCAACTTCGTAGGTAGTTTTATTTACCATAACTTCGTAAATGTCAGGGCTTTCATTAAAGCTGGGCTTCCCGCCTGCAGGGCGATGAACAATAGAAGGAAAGTGATCTGCTACAGCTTGACCGTTCTCAACTGAACGAATGTACTTGGTATTGCCGTAGCCGACATCAATAGCACGAATTACAGGTGTTTCATTAAGCATAGTGTTTTCTCCACGGGTATAAGAAAAACACGCGCAGAAGGGCACAGAGCCATTTATGGCGCGTGAGTAGATTAAGGTTCTTGGAAAGGTGGCCAGGGAGGCCTATTTTTGATGCACGCTTCCGTGGAAGAAGTGCCGGATGGGCGTCTGAAACGACGTGTTTTATACATTAACCTTAGCGCACCCCGATTTCAACCCCAAAAGTGTCCTGCAGAAGTCCTGCAGCAGTCCAAGGCACTATTTCTCGCTATACCAACGTATTCATCATGCTCTTCTGACACCCCGAGGTGTCCTGCAGAAGTCCTGCAGCAGTCCTCAAGGCGCTAACCACCGACTACCCAAATAATTTTTCTGAAATCGTGCCTAAGTGCGATCAGAAAAAACCCCGAAATAGACTGAGG